>Ga0075441_10000453_pt1 | contig 20695 bp, 6 predicted proteins | sample CoawatmetaG00DNA_FD_71582 | JGI IMG/M metagenome (GOLD analysis project Ga0075441, IMG submission 71582) | Marine microbial communities from the West Antarctic Peninsula - Coastal water metaG002-DNA | ecosystem: Environmental > Aquatic > Marine > Coastal | place: Atlantic Ocean: West Antarctic...
AGGAATGGAGATTTACTCCAATATTGAAAAAAGATTAAATTAATCTAACTGTAGATGCGGTCGCTCTACGGGGCGATCGTAAACTACAAACAAAAAAGAAATTATGGCAGTAAGTATAGACAAGGTATATCAAAAAGTTTTGGCTTTAGCTAATAAAGAGCAAAGAGGTTATATAACGCCACAAGAGTTCAACTTATTTGCTGATCATGCTCAAATGGATATTTTTGATCAATATTTTTATGATTTAGATAGGCCAGCTAAGTCCTTGCCAAGCCAAACGGATTACACAGACAAAGCAAAAAACCTTAATGAAAAAATTAGTTTATTTGAAGTGTATCAAGAGCAAGTTAGTGCAACTGGTAGTACTGGCGATGTTATACTAGCAAATATGAATATATATAGATTGGGTGCGGTAAGCGTTTCTTACAGTAATAATCACGCTGCATTTTTAAACGGAAGTTCGGGGAAAGCAATAGCAACTCAACTTTCTTTGAGTGAAGTAGAGAAGTACGACACGCCTTTAACTAGTTGGAAAAGTTTAGGTGGGCCGTTTTTTATGATGTACCACATGGGTTCTAGTGCAATGAGAATAAAAGTATTACCTTTTCCTGTACCCGGGGACTCCGTTTATGTTTCATATATTAAAAAACCAGCCTCACCAAACTGGACATACAACATAGTTGGAACAGACGCCTTGTACAATCCAGACCCAACAAAAGGTTTTAAAGACTTTGAACTTCATCATTCAGAAGAAAATAATTTAGTTATAAAAATACTTCAACTAGCTGGGATATCCATAAAAGATCCTCAGCTAGCAGGAATAGCTGCCCAAGAGGATATGATAAATAAACAAGAAAAACAATAAATAAATGGGATTAAGAGACGGGAAAACCGAAAAAGGTTATTACAAAGGTCAAGAGGCTGCAGGCGGAAATTATGGGGGTTATCAATTCGTATCACTACGGGACATTATTAGGCAGTTTCAAATAGCGTATGTTGGTGATAATAAAATTATTCCACATATAGAAAAGGTTGATATAGCTTTTCACGCACAAAGAGCATTGCAAGAACTATCGTTTGACGTGCTTAAATCTTTTAAAGCTTATCAAATTGACGTTCCACCTGGTCTTCAGATGACGCTACCACATGACTATGTTAATTATACTAAATTATCTTTGGTTGACTCTGCTGGGATAAAACACCCATTATATCCTACTAGTAGCACGAGTAACCCATTTCAAATATGGCAAGATGATGAGAATGGTGCTGAGTATGAATTTCCTGAAGACTTAGAGATAGTTGTTAATGGAGATTTCTCCGCCGAAACCCTTGCAAACAATAAGCCCGCGCCACCTTGGCAGAGAAATCAAATAGCCCACATTAATTCGTACGCGGAAATGTATAATGGGATTAATATTATTAATCATGGTCTGTCCTCTTCCTCAAAACAGCTAGTGTTTCACCATAGAACTAGAGACTCGCATGGTTCAATTGCTTGGGGTCACTCCATGAGTGCCTGGCAACTCTTGGATGTTAGCGATCAAGACTTTATTGATTTTAGCGCGCTAGGCAAGGCTGTTGATAAATTTACATTAGATGATCCATCAGCAGCTATAGTTGGTCCTGGTGTGTTGAGAGTTGGTGTAACCACTAAAATCCCAACTGGTAATACTAAAATCCTACCACCAGATAACCCATACGCTTACACCGGTGTCAACCACCTCCCTAGTGCTTATAATTTAACAAACATCGATGGAGAACCTAGTTACGTAGAATGGGCCTCTGCTGACGGTGAGGTTGAAAAAGAACTACTTAGGGTTAATGTAGCTGGAGTAAATCAAGTATATGTTTTGGTAGTTTCTTACCATGATTTTATCACTGGAGCTGGAAACGAGAGTGAGGTATTAACTAGAACAAACGTGATAGACAATATATCGGTAAAAAACAGTAGAATTAGCAATATGTTGGCACAAAAACCAGGCAATGAAAATAGTTCTTCTACTTGGAACAAATACAAGTCCAGTGCTCCATCTGAAAACCAAGATGATTATCAAGATGATACTTATTGGCCAATGAATGGATCAAGATTTGGTTTAGACCCACAACACTCTCAAGCAAATGGTTCTTATTTTATAGACCAAAGGTTAGGAAAAATACATTTTAGCTCTAATATTAGCGGGAAAACTGTGATCTTAGATTACATAAGCGATAGTCTTGGTACGGATGAGGAGATGCAAGTGCATAAATTTGCAGAAGATGCGATGTACAAACATATAGCGCACGCTATATTGTCTACATCCTCATACGGACAACAATTAGTGCCTAGACTAACAAGAGAAAAGTTTGCAGCAATACGAAAGGCTAAATTAAGATTATCAAGTATAAAGTTAGAGGAATTAACTCAAATACTAAGAGGTAAATCAAAACAAATAAAACACTAGTACATGCCAGAGATTAAGAGTAGTTTTCTTGGGGGTAAAATGAATAAGGATCTTGATGAGAGATTACTGCCTACAGGCGAATATAGAAATGCTGAAAACGTAGAGGTTTCTACTTCCGAGGGAAGTAATGTTGGATCGGTAAAAAGTGTGCTTGGTAATAAAAGGCTTGAAGCTATTATTTCAGCTGATTTTACTTGCGTTGGCTCTATAGCCGACGAAAAAAATAATAAGCTTTATTGGTTTGTAACCACCTATTTACAGGATGGTATATTTGAGTATGACGCTATTAACGACGTAGTGTCACCTGTGCTTCTTGATACAAACGCCAGTAATTCTAAAGCTGTTTTAAGGTTTGGAGCGACACCTATTATAACCGGTATAAATATAATAGACAACTTATTATTGTGGACAGATAATGTAACTAATCCAAAGAAAATAAATATAGATGAGTGCAAAAAAGGAACATCTATAAACCCGGATGGATCTTGGAATCACACTCAACTAGTGTTTGATATTGGAAGTTTTGATGCTATTACCTTACACAACATTTCTAACACCGCTTCAAATAATGATTTTACAAACTATAAGCCGTCTAAGGGTAGGTACTTTTGGTTTAACTCAAAGCAAGTGGCGAAGGCAGTTGGTCTGTCTGAATTAGGTTCCAGCCAAACTCCTTTTGTCCGTCATTATAGAGATGGCAAATTTATTCAAAGAAGACGAGTTATATTATTTAAACCTGTTGATCTAGAAAATGAGGACATAAATATCTACTCAAACGGAACCGCGGGTAGATTTAACTCTTCATCTTTTGCTGATGATTTCCACGTAGATGATGTTTTATATGGTGATGGAATTACTTTGGATATAGAAGAAAGACATATAACGGTTATAAAACCAAAACCTATTATTGCTCCGTCGGTAAAAATCAACCACACCCGAGAATTAAATACTCTTGGAACAATTCCTAATTTATTTGAAACAAAGTTTCCAAGATTCTCTTATAGATATAAGTTTAGAGATGGAGAGTTTTCTACGTTTGCTCCATTTACAAGTGCTGTTTTTAATCCTGAGTATCCAAAGGATATAAACAACTCCGCTACTACCAACGTGTTTTACAATCGTGACAATGTTTACGATGAAAAAGACCCAAGTAATAAAGCTATGACTAATTCAATACACTCTATTGAGTTAACTGGCTTTATCACAGCCAACACTCCATATGATGTTGTGGAAGTTGACATACTATACAAACAGGAGAATTCTAGTATTATATACTCTGTTGCAACAATAAGACATAATGATCCAGCATGGCATTCCGAGGGTAACAGTGAGGGATATAACTTAGGTTATAACAAAGCTGCGGCAAGCTCTGCGACTAATGGTTTACAGAATTATTCCGCCGTAGGAGGTTACACAAAAGGCAAGTACGTTGTTACAACCGAAAACATATATGCAGCTTTACCAGCTAATCAACTACTTAGGCCATGGGACAATGTTCCTAGAAGAGCACTTGCACAAGAGGTTACTGGTAATAGAGTTGTATATGGTAACTATTTACAGAATTATAACCTAGACAATAATGAGGCTAAAATTAAAGTTAGTTACAACGATAGAAGGAATAGCGTGGATTCTTTTGAAACAAAGGGCCTGCCGTCGGTAAAATCACAAAGAAATTATAGGCTAGGAGTTGTTTATTGCGATGATTATGGTAGAGAGACTCCAGTGTTTACATCAGAAAAGGGTGCAATAACCATACCTTGGGCTAGTAGTAGTGGAGGCAAAAACGCAAGCAGAAGTCTTCAGCTAAACGCTAGCGTGGTTAATAACTTCCCAGAGTGGGTGGACTCAATGAAGTTTTTTATAAAAGAAACTTCCAACGAGTACTACAACTTGGTTATGAGCAGGGCGTGGATTGTTGAAAAAACTTACGAACTAGATAATTCTGAAGGGCATTTGTGGATATCTTTTCCATCATCTGACAGAAACAAAGTTTCAGAAGGAGAGTATATTATATTAAAAAAACAAGTTGGTATTGGTAAATCACAAGTTTTAGACGAAAATAAGTTTAAAATAATAGATATTAAAAACGAGGCTCCTGACGCTATAAAGTACGAATTAATTACTTACGCGTCACTTGCTAATAATAGCAACTTTTTAAGTGGTAGTCTGTTTAGCGCCGCGTTAAATCATGGCTACAGAATAGATTGTGAGACAAAATCCCTTGTTATTGATGTTAATGAATTCCTGTGGGGACAACGTTATAGTAGTCCTTTGCACTCAATGGCAAGCACAAACATGCAGCTTGACTTAAGTAATATGTACGTATCTTGGTTTGTTGAAGATTCTGGTTTTACAGTTACGTCTAAAAAATATAAATTGGCACATGGCTTCAAAAGTACTGGTGAAGATTATATTTTAACATTAGAAACACCAATTTCAAAAATAGATGCAGATATAGCTCATCTTAATGGGGATTCTTCTGAAGCAAGTCTTCCAGTCGAGATGAATCCAAACTTACGGTTTGTTGTAGAGAAAAAACAATTGAAAACAGGTGAAGATTTTTCTGGTTCGTTTTTTGTTAAGATATCTAAGAATCAAATAACAGATATTGTTGAGTCGGGTAGTACCACTAATACTTTGGATAGATACCAAGTTTCATCTAAAAGTGCTAGCTTTTATTGGCGTGATGATATTGCAAATGGTTACATAATATCCGATCATGCGGATTATGGTATAACTAACTACAATGGTTACGATAGCGCTGCTCATGTTGGTGATAATGGAATACATAGTTCAGCAAACAACCAGGTTGGTGACACTGGTGGATTGGATAGTTATTATCTTACTGATGACATGCTGCTTACTGACTTCGAGGTCGCTTGGAGTGGTATATATGATAATTATGTAGTAAATAACGTGGGTACGTTTTTTTTAGACGGTATGCACATGGTTGCTGGACAATCAGAGGCTAGTAATTACGCTAAATACTGTTGTGTTACATGGTCTGGAGCAATGACAAAAGAATACGATGGGAGCGGTTCTCAAAACCTAATAAAGGCAGATTCCGCTTGGACATACCCACCGTTAAAAACCTGGTTAGGTGATTATGAAGACGTAACTGGGCTTTCGGAAAACTTAGACTCGGAAACACCACTGCTTATAGACAACATGGTGATATCTACTTCACCATTAATGAATGAAAATGAACATTGGCTTGATAACAAAGTAGATGGTTGGATAGGGCACTCTCAACACGTTAATAGAAAAACTAACAATGATGCTGGCTCGCAAGGGTATTCATCTGATGCGGCGACCACACACGTAAACGGTTTAGAAGGCTTGGTAACTTCAACATCCGATCACTCTGTAAACTGTAGGAGATGGTTTAGTGGAATAACCAGTAATACAACCGAGTTTGGAAATGGTGTTGATACAAAAACATATTCGTATGGCGGGGAAGTTGGTAGGCATTTTATGCACCTTTCATTTTTTGCTCCAGGTCTTGATTTAGCCCAGGACCTGACAACTGTAAACCCTAATTCTTTTAAACTTTTTGGAGAAAATTCTGTTGGAGCTAGATTACAAGGTATATGGGGTGGAGGTCATTTTACTGGTATAAATGTATCTGATAAATTTGGGGTTGAGAATACACACTCTCAAATATGTTTAGAAGGTAATTACGATGATCAGGGTGATTTTCTTCGTGAAGCACCTGGACCAGGTGTTGGGTTTGGTTATGACCTAGACTATAGAGAGTTACATGAAAGGCAATGGGATCCAACGTACCCTTCTGATCCTGGTAATAAAATCCAAGATTTCATAAAAAATATACGTGCTGGATCACAATTCAAGTTTAAGCCATTTTTAAACCATACTGACTCAAATGCTAATTTAAGTATTTATACAATAAAAAGTGTTGCCATAAAAAAACTATATAACCATACTTCTTGGAGAAACACCTTTAACAGATGGGAGTATAGTGAGGGTTATAATGCGCCTAATGATTTAACGAGGTTTTGGTCTGTAGAGAAAGCCGCGATGCGGTGGTTAAGCTTTTTAGACTCAAATGGAAATGGTGATGGTAGTTCAGGCGCGGATAGTTGGACAGAGGCTTCAAATTTAATGCGAGATAAGATAGAAGATTTTGGAAGATCTCACAACAGAAGGCTTTGTTTTATAATAGAGTTAGATAAAGATCCAACAGCAGATGGTAATTTTAACCCTATAGATGTTGGATTAGCTGACACAACAAGAATGACAGCTGATCATACCAATAAAGAGTTCCACAATATTGAGTTTTTAGAAAAAATTAAAACAGTGGCTGGAATAGATAATTTAAATAAATTTCCAGCTATATGGGAAACTGATCCAGTTAAACAAGAGGTTGACCTAGATATATACTATGAAGCAAGTGGTAATATACCTGTTAGGCTAAACAATAGAACAAACGAAATACTTGCTCCGCTTGGTTGTAAGGTTGAAATGTTAAATTCCTCAATATCATCTACGTCGCACGTAACGGCTTGGGATGGAGCGGTGGCTACGTTAAGCCCTGGTTTTAACGTTTGGGATGGCGTCAATGAAATAAACTACACGGGTATTTTATTTAAGTTTATTAAAGAAGATGGTAGTTTTATTATATTAAAAGCGGCTGCTAACCAACTTGTGGGCGCTATAGCTTCTGATCCGCCTAAAACAAAATTCACCTTTGAAGAAAAAATTGGAGAAAACATACGTGTTGGTTTAGGTTGGAACAATTGCTTTTCGTTTGGGAATGGATTAGAGTCTAATAGAATTAGAGACGACTTTAATGAAACTTATTTGATTAATGGGGTAAAAGCATCAACAACAACACAAAGGACTTACGAGGAAGAGCGTAGATCAACAGGGTTGATATACTCTGGGCTTTACAACTCTAACTCTGGGATAAATGATCTTAATCAGTTTATAATGGCTGAAAAGATTACTAAGGACTTAAACCCTACATTTGGTAGTATACAGAAGTTATTTCAAAGAAGAATTAGTTTAATTGCGTTTTGTGAAGACAGGGTGGTTAGTATAGTTTCAAATAAAAACGCTATATACAATGCAGATGGAAACCCGCAGTTAATAGCCTCCGACAACGTATTAGGTGATGCTAATCCTTTTGAAGGTAATTTTGGTATTTCAAAAAACCCAGAATCATTTGCATCGGAATCCTACAGAGCTTACTTTACAGATAAAAACAGAGGAGCAGTAGTGAGGTTGTCTAAAGATGGATTAACACCTATATCCGCTGGAGGAATGCATGATTGGTTTAGAGATAACATGCAGCAGTATACTGCTTTAATTGGTACTTATGACAGCTACAAAGAGGACTACAACTTAACTCTGTCTCATAGTTTTTCTGAAAATATAATTTTTAACTCTTACTTAGAAAGCCAAGGTATAGCATCCAATACAGAGCTAGGTGATTTAGCCAACGTGGTTGCAAATCCAAGTATTTTTAGTGGTATGAGCTTGCAATACACTTATGAGGCAAGCAACGTGTTAACCCCATCAGGTTCTTTTGATTGGGGTACTGATAATGAGGGTTTAATAAGTGGGGTATTAGTTACAAACCACGCTGGAATTTTAGCTGGATCCATTCAACCTGAAGTAAGTTACATAGCACCTGTAGGTTTCGTGGCAGCTGAAGCTGCAGTAGCGGCTGTTGCGGCAGTTGATTATGTAGCGGCTGTTGCGGCAGTTGATTATGTAGCGGGAGTTGATTATGTAGCGGGAGTTGATTATGTAGCAGAGGTTGTTGGGGTAGATGCTGTCGTTGGGGTAGCTGCTGTCGATTTTGTAGCAGAAGTGTTGGCTGTAACCGAGGTAGATGCCGTGACCGGTGTAGATTTAGTCAATTACACACAACCTAATTTTTCAACTTCAACTTCTAATTACAGTTACGCCGTACCGTTTTTAAACTGCGATAATTGGGCTCCATCTGGAAATCTGGGTTCAGGTGGCAGTTATGTTTATGATGTTACTCTTTTTGGTAATTACTCAGTTTATAACGCTCAAGGGGCTTACGCTGATCCTGATAATTACTCTAGCATTGTAAGGTGCTTTGCTTTCCCCGTAGTTAATGCTATTAACAATAACAATCCCTCGGTGATTGACGAGTTTAATTCTATTGATAGTGGCGGGACGCCAGGTAGCACCGGAGCAACATGGAAAAACACATCACCACCAAATGTATACAACGCTTGGGCAGGTACTTCCACAATGCCTTACGGATTTTCACAACAAAAAATAGTACAGGCTAGTGGTGGAATTTGGGATGAGGGCCTAGGAATTTTATTTGATGGAGTTACTCAAACATCATCACATTCTCCTACTGCAACTTATGTTGAGTTTAAGGATATTGGAAATAATTGGAACGGGGAAGCTCAGAGAGGAAAATCATTAGACAATTACTATAGTAATATAGGATCAGGATTTAATACGCATGCAATGTTTGCGGGTGATGAAATCGAGGTTAGGATAGAATTAACGGTTTGGGACACTACTATCTCCTCAGCTTTTGGAGGTCAAGGTTACAGTGGAAATCAGAATGGCCTTGGAGCAGGTGCAGGTAGCAACATCTTCTTCCAAAGCATGGGGTCTTACAACATTATTGAACCATTCATTGAGATACATGATGGTGCACTTGGGCCCGTGAATAATAATAGATTATGCGCTGGAGTCCCACAAGGCATTCCTGCTGCAAATGGCGGCGATTATGGCCCAATGGGAAGTGCGGAATACTATGCATCAAGTTTCACCCCTCAAAATTACGGAAATATGGGCCCTTACACAGGGCCAACTTACATGTTTTACACACAGCATTACCTCCAACCGACGACTTCCAATTACACTTACGAGACTGGTGGTGTTAAGAGTAATGGGAATTTGAGTTCTTCTGGAATCTCAGATATACCTTATACTACAGATAAGTTTTATAGTGCCGGAAGTGATGATGGTAATGCTTTCGTGTCTTTTCCACCAACAACAACAGTTGGTCTAGGAGGTACTCATGCAAATCCCATTACGGAGACTTACACATTAATAAAACGTTATAAATTTAAATCACCAACTACTTCACCTGTGACGTGGCTTGAAACTTTTATGATCTATCAAAAGGGGGATGAACAAGTAGTTGATGATCTTAGAGTGCGAATTGGTAATATCAAACCTAATTATCCTATTAATACGCTTTACGGTTCATGGAACATGTTTCATGGTGCACAAAGAAAGCAAAAGTGGAAGATTGACTCTGTTAAGATAAATAAGCTTTCTGGTATTCAAAGTGCAGACACAGAATATGTTGCTTTTGTTCAAGCAGTGGATTACGTAGCGCCTGTTGATTATGTAGCAGGAGTTGAGGCCGTAGCTTTTGTACAAGCGGTAGATGCTGTATTAGCTGTAACTGAAGTATTAGCTGTAACTGAAGTATTAGCTGTAACTGAAGTATTAGCCGTGGCTGCGGTCACTGAAGTATTAGCTGTAACGGGTGTCGCGTATGTAGCAGCTGTAGCTGGAGTTGACGCGGTGTCAGAGGTTCATGCAGTAGTAGCAGTTCCGCCAGTCAACGTGCCAGCGTGGACCCAAATAACGCACCAAGGGTTGGATAATTGGGACGTAACTAGTAATGATGCTGATTATCACTCACAAGCACAGACGGATGGATACTTTGGCATAAATACATCTTCACTTCAAGTTTCTGGGTTAATGCAAAATGCAAACCCAACACTTACCCCAGTGGATATAGTTAACTACTTATATCCAGACCCACTTGGAGGCAGCACCAACACCCCGATTACTAACAATTATGGACAATACAATAATCCCCATAACGTATACTCTGGTATTGGTTATGGAGATGGTACTTCTGACTCAGGGACAATTGTTAGCTTTGACAACGATTACGTAGAAGTTGAGACAAATGCCAATGATCAATTAGTATTTGGCCAATGGATACTAGATACTCCTTGGGAAGATGGTAAATGGTATTTAGTAGATATAGAGTATGATGAAGCGTATAACTCTAATACTGGGGCTGCTATTGTTACTGGAAATTCTTCGCATGGACATGTAGTTGTTGATGGTGTAACTAACTCAACTAGCACAACTGGCGTAATTGATAGTGATGGTGTTGGTGAATACACTGGCGCTGTGGGACATAGTCATTGTGCTATGATACCAACAGTTAGGACTGAGTATGGTAATGCAGATGGCTCTGGTGATAGTAAAACTGTTTTAAGAGCTATATTTCAATTTGATGCCAATAGTTGGAGGGCATCTAGTACCAACCCAAATAGGAGAAACTACTTTAAATTAAGGTTTAATAATTTCACAACTCCAGCAAAAATTACCAAAATAATTTCTAAAAAATTAGATATAACAACAACTACGGGTACAGCTGACAGCTGGTATAGTAACGCTGCTGGTACTCAACTCCATTCGTTCTCACCAATGACTACATATTGGAACTCTGGCGGTTCAGGAGCTACTTCATCTAATCCTACAGGCGCTAATACATTGTGTTTTCAGGAAGGAATTGGTGGATCAGCAGCGGCATCAGGATTTCTTGGTAATTATTGGGCACAAAATTTTGTTTCTGGAAACGGTCCATTAACATCTACTGAGGGATGGAAGTTTCAATTTACCATTACTAACAATCCAAGAACAAACTCATTTATGGGGGAACTTTTTGCATATATCACAACTGAGTTAAGCATGGACAATAGTACTGATGGTGTTAACCCTGAGCTTTTTGGCATACTTATTAAAGGCATAGACGCTGTTGGTGAATATGAATTTGACTTTAACTTTGAAAATGATGATACTAACTGGACTATAGATGCTCCTACTGGAGCAACAAATGTCACTATTGAAGTATATCCAAATGTTTTGACTTCCAATTCCGACAATGAAATAGGTTGGTACGCGCCTTCGGGTAACCAAACCATATGTGGCATTAAAGATATAGTTCTTGGAGATAAAACTTTTGTTTTACTAGGTGGTACAATTGGCTCTTGGGATTGGCAAGGATTTGATCAAACGCAAGATAATTATATAACTTGGAATGACGTGTTAAGTCAAGACGGCGTACAGGAAAATAGAATAGAATTTACTAACTGCCCACACTCGGACCCTAATGCAACTAATGATGATGGTCAAGTTACTGCAATTAGTGCTAGCCAATACATAGATTTACCAATCAAAAGATATGAGCGCTATACTATTAGTGTTGACCATGGCATATACAGTGGTGACTTAAGTATTTATTACTTCAATGCTGATGGGTTTGGTTTTAGAATATTTAATATAAATTCAGCTAATCAAGGAACTTTAACAACAAACGTAATTATAGGAGATTACGAGTGGACTAGTTTAAACCCAGTTAATAATACTTTCTCAGCAGAAATGAAGGAAACTTTTGTTATACGGCCACATGGAGCAACTGGTAATCTCGTTAGTGGTTGGATAGATAATATCACTATGGTTAGAAATTATGCTTTGGTGGTTGATGAGCTTAATGTGCCAGTTTTTCAAGAAAAAACTATAACGTTTAGCGAAGGCGTTAACGGGTGGACTAGTTTTAAAAGTTTTATACCTGAAAATGGAATTAGTTTGTCTAAAAAGTACTACACTTTTGACCAAGGCGGGTTATTCCAACACTACGCTCCACTGGCTTACGACGCGGTATCTCAGAACTGGTTAGACTCAACGCCAGATCTAGCGGAAAACTATAATATATTTTATGGTGTAGACACGTATGTATCTAGTATAAAAACCGTGCTAAACGACCAACCAGGTATTATAAAAAACTTTAATACCTTAAGTTATGAGGGTAGTCAATCTCAAGTAAAATCACCATTATCAATTGAACAAGTTACAATTAACAACGCGGCCGCTTGGAGTGGTGGCGATATTGATGGGTGGAAATGTACTGAAATAAAAACTGATTTAGAAACCGGATCTGTTAAGGCGTTTGTTAAAAAAGAAGGAAAATGGTTTGGGTACATAAAAGGCGCTACCCATGCTGATCCTTATGCACAAATAGCAGCAGGACCAGATACTAGTCGTTTTAGTGTTCAGGGAATAGGTGTGCCCGTGTCAATAACCGAAACAGCTATAATGGTTCCTACTGGTACTATCGGTGGAACTCAGTAGTAAATAAATAAACAAATAAAATATGTCATACCATAGAGGCTCTTCAAGCTCGTCAACTTCATCTTCTAATGCTAGGCAGAACACAACAAGTTCTAGCGCCAGGCAGAGCGCAACTGGTTTTGAGCTTCAGGTTGCAATTGAGAAAGAAGCTCCTTATGGTTTTCATTACATGCCAGACGGAAGTTTAATGGCTGATAGCGCAATGGCTAGTGGTGGTGGTGTAGTGGCGCAATTGCCCAAAATAACAAGTCTCACCATAGACACTTCAAATATGCCAACGGCGCAAACAATTAGAGGTTTTAAAGTTAAGGGTTCTATTGGCTCACAATTTACAATACGTATTACCCAAGAAGATACTATTAAGTATTATAACTTTGTTTCACAAACATTCAGCAACGGACACACTAGTAGTAATAACAACTTGGAAATTACGCTATCCAGTAAAGTTTATAGTAATCACATAGTGTTTCCTAGTGGCGGTGGAACTTACAACGTTATTTTAATACCCTCTATAGGAACACAAGTCGAAAACCAAAAAGCCACATTGACTAGTAGATTGAGCAAATCATCAAGCGATAGTACTTTAACATTCAAAGCATTTACAGCTAATACAAATAGCTATGCTACCTTCCCTACTTCAACCTCAACTGGGGCTTTAAACGGTTCAGATAATTTTGATTTTAATTGGGATATAACAAACGCATCAACAGATGCTAATGGATTTGGTTTAATCCCAACAAGTAACTTTAAGGATCTCAATCAAATAGTAAACTTATGGTTTTTCACAACAACAGAAACTGTTGATGGCGCGGTTGCCCCGGCAGATATAAACAAAGGTTTTGTTGTAAAAGTAGATGATTTAACAGACATAGGTATTGGTAGTTATGTTTCAGCAGTAAGCGCTGGCAGTTTAGTTGGCAAGCCAATAGTAACAAAGATCAACACTTCAACTAAAGATATAACACTAAGCGTTGCACAAACATTTGCAAATGATATAACACTAACGTTTAGAGCTGACGGTTTAACAGCGATTAATAATGCGATAGCTTCAAAAATGGCCTTTGATTTTAGTAAAACAGATGCAGTAAAATTTAATGAAACAAATAAGCTAGTAAAAACAGTTAGGACTGGAAGCAGTGGAACAACTGTTAATTTAAACGGAACCTATGGTGTTGGGCATAACGATACGCTTGCCTTGATTAGTGGAGTTGGAATTACTACGGCTTCAGTTGTAAGTGTTACCGCTAGTACTAGTGCTGGATCCATGGTGGTTAGTGTTTCTCAAGGAGCTTTAACTGTTGGTACTCAAATTTCATTTGCAAATATAGTTCAGGTTTTTAATGTCTTTGGAAAAATTAAAATATCTAGTTATCCAAGTGCAAATAAAACCATATATTTAGATATAGATAAATTCTTAACGCCAGGGACGGCTTCTTAACAAAACAAAAACATGCATACTAAATTAGAATTTTCTTTTCCTATAAATGCATCTTTACAACCCGGGGATGAAATATACTTTTCTACCGCTAGTTCAGATGGAATAACGGCATCGACACCTGTGCTTGCTGGTCAGGTTTACTCCATTGATAGACCTAACAACTGCATAGTTATAAGTAAAGACCCAAGTGAAACTCCTATATCTTTATACTATGTGGATGGAAACCCTCTACCACTTGTATTATTTTCAAAAGACATAGGTACTAACGAATCTAGTTTAAAGGGGTATTATGCTGACGTGACTTTTGAAAATGTGTCTAACGCTAAGTGTGAGTTGTTTGGGTTTGGCTCAGAAACAAGTCTTAGTAGTAAATAGCATACGGAAAGTGTGACTATATAACCACACTTAATTAAATTCAAAAAAATAATTAATTATGAAAAAACTACAAATATGAGCATATTTGGAAACTTGTTTGGAGCAAGAGATAGAAACACAGCAAGGGCTAACACCCAGGCGCTAAAAAATTTAGCTAAAAATGAGGTTGATAGATTTACTGGATTACAAGCTGATGCACAAGCTACTGTTGACGAATCAAGAGATGTTTTTGATAACTTTGAGTTTACAAATGATTTTGCAGATCTAACAAATCCCTACGCAGATATACAGACTGATTTTGAAAATGTGTATGCTGGAGCAGAAAACGTAGCCGATGGCATGACAAACGTTGCTGCTGATGCTCAAAATGTATATGCTGGAGCAGAAAACGTAGCAGCGGGATTTGGTAATGCTTATGCTGGTGCGGAAAATGTGTATGCGGGCGCGACTAATATATACGAGGGCGCTGAAAATACTTTTGCTGGAGCAAAAAATACGTTTGCCGGGGCAAAAAATACATTTGCTGGAATGGACAACGCTTATGCTGGTTTAGATAACAAGTATGAGGGTATGGAAAACCGCTTTGAGGATATGACAGTTGATATGCGAGCTGCTGATTTCCAGGCTCAGCAAGGGCAGCAGCAACGAGCTAATATAATGCAGGGTCTAAAAGGGGCAGCTGGTAGTAGTGGGGTAGCAGGTTTAGCGCAGGCCATGGCTAATCAAGGTCAAATGCAATCTCAACAGATTGCAGCTGGTATAGGGCAGCAAGAAAGACAAAACGCAATGATGTCAGCGCAAGAAGGTTCTAGAATAGATCAACTACAGAGGGGAGCGGGCATGCAACTACAACAAATGGAGGCTGGCGGAACAATGGCTAATCAACAAATGGCCGCGCAAGGGGCTATGCAGCAGCAAAACATGCAGATGAGTGGTGCTATGCAGCAGCAGAATATGCAAATGCAAGGAGCGGCTAACCAACAAGCTATGCAGCTACAAGGAGCGGCTGATCAACAAGCTCAGATACTTAGTGGGGCAGCTTCGCAACAAGAAATGATACTCAGTGGACAGCAGACTCTTCAAAACCAGCAAATCGCAGGAGCTTCTGAACAACAAAATCTAATATTGGGTGGGGCAGCTACACAACAAGCTCAGGTACTAGCTGGAGCACAAACTCTCCAAAATCAACAAATTGCAGGGGCTTCCGAACAACAAAATTTAATACTAGGTGGACAACAAACCGCTGTTAACCAAGGCATAAACCAAACAAATATACAAGCACAGGGACAGGGAGTTATAGATATGCAGATTGCCCAAGGTAATGCTAATGTTCAAGCTGCAGAGTTTGGTCAGTTATCAACGGGACTTGGTTTAGATTACGCCCAATTAGCTGGCGCTAATGCTGGACTGTCAGCTGCTAAAGGAAACCAGATGTCAGCTTATGGAATGTCAGCAAATATGGCTAACTCTGCTGCCAATAACAGTCTTGGTGGTAAATTAATCTCAGCAACTGCACAATTAGGTTCAGCCGCTCTGGGTACAAAAGCAACATTTATCTGTGTTCCAAAAGGTATTGAAATTGATTTAGAAAATGGTAAGAAACCAATAGAGCAAATAAAACCTGGAGACATAATTATGGGTTATAACGGAGAGCTTGTTAAAGTGTTGCAAAAACATGAATACTTAGAAAATCCAAAAGTAAAAAGATTTTACAAAGTTAAGTTCTTAAACCCAGAAACAAATAAAACAAGCAAGGTAGACGTGTGTGACATGCATAGAATTATGGGCGAAAGAGCTATGGATATAACAAAAAATGTTGTTAGCAAAGAAGTTTATAGTGGCGTTAACTATAGTTACGATCTTTTAACTGAAGATGCGGGTTATAGAATAGATGGTGTTCCTGTTAACAGCATGATAGAAGAGCTAGCTTTAGCTATATCTAAAACAAACAATAAATAATATGATGAAATTAGATTCAAGCGCAGATGCGGGTCTACTCCAAGCGGCAACTAGAGCTGGACTAGCGAGTGCCCCAGCGGACTATAGTAGAACATTTGAAGCAGTAGCTGCTGGTTACGCTGAGACCATGAGGCAAAACAGTAATTTGTGGAAGCAGATTGGTGCCATTGCTGTAGGTTCTTATTTTTCTATTAAAAAAGCTCAAAAAGAAAAAATGGAAGGGCCTAGTGGATTAGAAAATTTGGCTAACGGTGAAAATCTAATACAACAAGTAAAGGGCTTTGGTAAAGAGTTATGGGGGACTAGAAAGCTAGAAGGTGGATTTTTTGGTGATAAAGCCAAGGAAGCTAGGGTAGAAATAACTAAGCGTAAAGATGCTGTGTATGCCTTTGCACAATCCAATGCTATGGGTGAGCAAACTCTCTTCAAGACGTTTAATGGTTCTACTAGTAAAAATGGCAAGAAAAATCCACCAACAATTCACGTGGAGGCGACTGGTACATACGCTATGGAAGTAGCAAGTGCCTACGCGCAATCTCAAGTTGGTGGGACAACTGATCTTGGAAATTACTTTGTACCAGAACAAGATAAAAATGGTAAAATGATGTGGACAATGTACAATGATGAAAGCAAAATAAATTATGAAGCAAAAACTATAAAAGAGAATCCTTTTGTGATGTCACCATCAAGCGTGTTAAAAACAGAAGATGAGAAAAAACCAACCAAACCAAACGGAAACCCCGTAATAGGTGATGATGGTAAAAAAATAAGATATACCATTAGTGAGATAAATGGAATGATGATTCCAATAGATCCTAACATGAAGGGCTTTTTAAATGGTATATACGATCAAGCTTTAAAATCAGGTGGAAATTCCAATGGTAGCGTTACGCTAGGTAAGTACCAACAAAATGAAATGGATGATGCTCTTGAGGGTATATCTCGTAAAAGACAAGCTTGGTATCAAAAAACTAAGTATGGTGAAAACGGAAAATCATTTCACCAAGAACTTACTAAAGGCGTTAGTGTGGCTTCAGCTAATCTTTTTGGACAACTAAGTAACGTGGTTTCTGGCGGGGCTGAAACTTTAGAAAACACTGGCGTTTTAGCTGGCATCAACGGTATGTCAGATGGGGTTGAAGGCATACAAGCTGAAGACTTCCAAAACGAAGAAAATTACAACATGTTAACAATGACTTTATTCAACCCTGGTAATAAGAATTATGACGCAGAAGTTACAGCTGGTGTATTTAAAGAGCACATGCAGGCTAAGATTGTAGAAATTCAAGCGCATGGATGGAATAGAAGTGCAAGAAACCCAATAAATAAACCTGGTTACGTAGCTCCAAGAAATAATGAAGAAGCCGCTTTAAGAAACCATGTTCCACTAAAAGCCACTATAAATAGCAGTATGTTTGCAAATGGAAATGGAAACGACATGCGGGAAGAGCAAAGAAACATGTGGAATAGTGTTGCTGGAGCAATACATTTAAGAGCAGATATGGGCAAAGGAAATAATAAAATATATTGGGATAAAGACAAAATATCTTATTTTCACGCTACAAAAGGAGTTATACCTAATAAGGCAAGTCTTTTCATGATGATAAACAAAGATGGGGACGAATTGACATCATCGTTTAAATTAGGCCCTTTTTTCAAAGCAATACCTGATTGGGATGGAAAGCAATACGTGAAAGATGAAAAAGTAAAAAAAGAAGACGAGGGATGGAAACTTTTTAGTCCATCAACTTGGGGTAATTAAATAATAATTAAACATACAATATGCTAGATTTTTCTAAAATTTTTGATATTTTTAATGACGACAAAGAAGACAAAGATAAACCTGAAAATAAAAATGTTTTTAAAAACATATTTGATACTTTAGATGATCCTGAAAAAGAGTCAATTCAAGACAATATATCTTCACCAAAAGTTGTTGTACCAAAAATAAATCCTACTCAACCACTGGGTTCTGAAGATTTTTACTCCCTATTAGAGGGTAAAGATGAAAAAGACCCGTTATTAGATATTGGGAAAAATGAAATAAATAGTGCTATCAAGCCTATTACTACTAAGGAGTGGACAAAAGAAGATGCTATTAAAGATATGAAGTCCAAGGGTAAAAAAGGCTCTACGTACAAAACTAAAGATCCTGTCAAAAAAGACAGGGAATCACTAGAGGCCTGGTTAAACACGGAATATTTTGGAAAAGGAATTGCGCAAAGCGCTATAGGTAACACTAACTTAACCGCTTACCAGAATAATGATCAATCACTAGGAAAACTTCTACAAGATTTTAAGCGTAACGTAGGAAGAACAGAAACAGGAAGAAAAGCTTTTCCAAACTTATCTGATTCTGACATAGACAATATTTTTACTGATATTTTTCAATCTAAAGTTAGAGTTGAAAAAGGAGATATATCTAAGCGAAACCAATATGCTGCTGTTAAAGATGGTTTAGATAAAAAAGTTTCTATTGAGGATAATATTAATAATTTAAACAACATTAAGATAAACGCTCACGCAAATAAAAATGAAGCTAGTTTTGCTCAAGTTGTAGAGCGGTTGAAAGGAGATATTAACGACGACGAGAGAAAAGCGTTAGAAGCTAAAATAGACGTAGATATACCTGGTTCACTAGGAGACATTCTTTTTAATAAAGATGAAATGAAGATGCATTACGGGATAGGTACTGATGCATTATCTAAAAAGATGGGAATGCACAAAACTGGTAGGCGTGTTCCTAAAAACGAGAAGTATGAAATGTTTCACAACCCTGCTACAGGCGCGAACATCAAGGAAGGCCAAAGAAAAGCTATAGTTGCAAATGGTGGCACGGCTGTAGATATTACCGACGCATATGAGACTTACTTAGCGGCATACGAAAATACATCGGCAGACGACTTGGCTAAATTTAACAACCAACTCTTATTAGAAGAAGCAGGTTACAATATGGAGGGTAAAAAAGTTGGTGACTACTATGTAGGTGACGAAATAATGCGTAACACATTGCTTCAGGTTGGTTATAAGACGGATCCTAAAAACCCAGATATATTCACAGATGTACCAATGAATGTGTTGACACAGCTATCACATGTTCCAGGTATGAGTGATTTTTGGAGTCCAGATATTCCAATGGCTAAAGGAGAGATAATACCACAAAGTTTTGAGGGTATGCCTTACGAAAATGAAGAGGAGTTTTTAGACATGCTAAGAGTTAGAAGAAATCAAGGAAATGATATAGCTGCTAAAAACGCTGCCCTGTGGGATGTTCATTACTTAAATAGAGACCCTAGTACCATAGGTAATAGTAGGGCAACTCAATTTCTAGGTGCTTTTTCAAAATCGATGTTTGGCGAGCGAATTACTAAGGAGCAATTTGATCCAAGCGGACAAGATATATTAGATGTTATTTCTCAGCAAATTGTACCTGATTCTGGTGTTGATGTCAGCAAGCAGCAAGAAGAAAGTTTTGAAAGAACTTTTATCGACAAAGCTGTTGAAATGGGTGGCGGATTAACCGCTATGCTAGCAACTTTAACCCCTATAACTAAACTAGATAAAGCATTAAAAATAACTAAAGGTATAATGGCTCTTTCAGCGCCCAGATACGTTAGCCTTGGTGGTAAAGTTATTAAACAATCAGAAGCAATTAGGAGGTCCAGTAAGTTAGGCAAAGACCTAACAACGTGGGCTAGTGATGCTGGTTACAAAATGGTTAAAGCGAGTAACCTTCAAAAGGGAGTTGGATTAGGAATGCTTGGCTTGTATGAAGATGTTAAAATGAAGGAAGTTTTAGGTACTATGACCGACGGTAGAATGGAGTTTGAAAGAGGTGTTGGTTTTGGGTTTGCTTTAGGACCTAAATTACTACCATTTGGTTTTGGTAAAGGCGCTAAAGGTAAAGCGTTTAATTTAAGTACTAAAAGCAACCAATTAAATACTTTTTTACAATCAACAGTCGTGAACGGTGGATCGTTTGCTATGGCGGTTGAAAGTGGTGATGTTCTTGGCGCGGTGGTAAAAGACCTTCAAGGTAAATCAGAATTTGAAACTTGGTACAAGCATCACTGGGAAGACAGGAGCGAAAGACTGCAAGAGATAGGATTGAACATTATTGGTGGTAAGATTCTTAGTATGAAGAATTTTGACTACATGGACTTTAAAACAACGACTGGTATTGGTGAGTTTAAAACGCAATCAATAGAACTTGCTAGTAAAGATTTGCAAAGAATAAATAAACTAGCAGAAGCTAACGGTGTTACTTCTGATGTTTTTGCTAAAGAAAACCCAAACCACA
>Ga0075441_10000457_pt1 | contig 20582 bp, 18 predicted proteins | sample CoawatmetaG00DNA_FD_71582 | JGI IMG/M metagenome (GOLD analysis project Ga0075441, IMG submission 71582) | Marine microbial communities from the West Antarctic Peninsula - Coastal water metaG002-DNA | ecosystem: Environmental > Aquatic > Marine > Coastal | place: Atlantic Ocean: West Antarctic...
GTCACTAATTTTGTCTGTTTGTCCATGACGACATCATGCAGAATATCATAGGAAAAGCCGTGCGACCAATTGACTCGGAAGGCTATGAAATACTCAGGTCAATTCAGGCGTATGAGTATAGCGGCCAATGATCATGAGAAAAAGACCGCGGGGGCATCGGGCCGAAAATCAGAATGGACAGAGTGTAATTTCACCAGCTTTCCCAAACTGGATCTTCGTGCGCTGCGCAGCACTGGGGGCTAATGGGCGCCTGACCGCGGTTCGCTATAATTGAAGACCATCGCCAAACTGAAAGTCTGCTTTTTCGTGATGAGAACTGAAATCTCGCACCTCCAGCGACGGGCCGCTTTCCACCATTGGTGCATTTCACTGCCGGTGCGACATGTGAAAAGCGGTCGTTGGCCATGCAGACGTCAAGGTCGGCTTTGTCCGCGTAGCAGACCTCCATGCATACCGCAGCGAAAGTCCGCAATCCGCCCTTCATGTAGCAATGCTGCAACGCAATGAAGCAGTGCCCGTCAGGGTCTTTCAGTCAGGGCGCCAGCCATGTGCCCGCCCACTCGTTTTCGCGAATAAATTCAGCGCGCCGATGGCGTGCCCCAAGATGCACGAGGTCTATCTCCAACAAATTGCACCTCAAAACAGCAAAGCGTTCCCTGTCGCTTGGTTTTTCGTAAGCGTATGCATCTAAAATGGCGGTGCCCGGCGTCGGTCGCGTTCCATAAGAAACCCGCGAACCTTCGGGTACGCGATCCCATTTTTGTTCGGCGTCGCTCCCTGTCTGGATTTCCACGGTTACAGTGATCCGAATTTGCAAATCTGCGCGTGGTACCCAAACGTGAAATGCGGCTTTTGGATTGTGTTGCAGCGCGGCGACTTTGGACGTTGCAATATCCGTGTGAACCTCAAGGACAGATTGGGAGCGGGAAGCACCGCGCAGCGCCACGGTCCTCGCCTCGGGTGTTCCATCCGGTGCGACGGTTGCAAACGTGGGGCAACGCGCCGGTGAACGGCTGTCGGCCACACCGCGTGTCAGGTGGCGCCAAGCTTCATCAAGCAAGGCCTGCAGATTGTTAGGATCACTCATTAGCTTCCATTTCGTATTATCCTTATTTAAATGCAGGGACTGAAAGTGGAGATTAGTAATGCTGCAGCAATCTTCTTTTTCTATTGGGTCAGTCGCAAAGTTTGCAATTGACGAAAATCAAATTAATCGCAACCATCTAATTATAAGTTTCCATATCCGATTTTAGAAATGTTTTTGCATGTTGCAGTCTAGGGCCGAGTATCTCAACCAAGGCGAGCCAGCACGCTTGTTCGTCTAGGCAAAAGTTTCAACAGATTATGTGACCCCTTACTGGATACTCCCACGCCTGAGAGTTTCATCCTCAGGCGTGGGGGGCTGGCTGCGGTGGCGCATGAAACAGTGTGCCCGCCTATTCCTTTTTCTTTTTCCATTTGGTGCGCGGTGTCTCACCCGACGCCTTGAGCACGAGGTAGGCTGTCGTCGTTAAATGGCCGTTGATGCGGCGTAGGCCGTGCAACACATCCAAGTGCAAATCGCTGCTATCGATGCTGTCGGATTGGCCCGACCCGATACGATCAATGTGGGTCGCAAAAGATTCCGCCTCGATCTCGCGCACGTTGGCCTTGGCGTCGTAAAGCTGTTTGGCGAGGTCTGAATCGTAGGTCAGGAAGGTGTTCACAGCCAGATCGAAGTTCAGGCAGACGCTTTCATGAAAATCGCTAATTTCTTTCATGCCTTCTGCGGAAAAATCGATTTGGCGGGATGCCTTTTTGCGGGCCAGCACCAAAAGATCGCAATCCACGATATCACCGATGTGTTCCATGTTCGTGATGAAGCTCAACAAATCCTGGGCTTGCTGGCTTTCTTGCACGCTTAGTTCTTGTTGCATGGTTTGGGCCATATAGATTTTGATGGCGTCAAACAGCGTATCAAGCCCGTCGTCCAGATCGCTGGTCGTAGTTTGTAGGTCCGTATCGCCCGTTTGCAGAATTGGGGCGATGTTGCGCACCATCGTTTGAGCGATATCGGCCATGCGCAAGGCCTCGCGCTTGGCATTCGCAAGCGCGATGGACGGCGTTCTGTAGGCCGCGAAATCCAGATGTTTTGGCTGTATCTCATCTGTGTTGGACGTGTCCTCGGAGACAGATGCGGTTGCGAACTGAACCCAGATTTTCGCACCAAGAATACCAATCAAAGCAACGCCGATGTTCAGCATAAGGTGAAGTATAAGGGGCTGTGTTTCAATCCCAAACCCAAAATCGGGCAGGGGCCATGCAACTAAGATCATCGTAGCTGCAATAGCAACGCCGACAAGGCGCACGTACAGATTGGCCACAAGTGGGATGCGCGCGGCCGCGCTGGATTGCCAGTGGGCGATAACGGGCAATACGCCACTGCCAATGTTTGCCCCAAGCACCATGAACAGGCTCGCCTGAAGATCAAGAACGCCCACCTTTGCAAGGCCAACGGTCAGCAAGATCACCGCAAGGCTCGAGTGCGCAAGATACGAGATCAGCGCGCCAAGAATCAAAACCAGAAACGGTTGTTTTGCAAAGATGGTCAGGATTGTTGCGAAGTCTTCCAGTTGGCTGATCCGCAATGCCGTGGCCCCAATCAACGACAGTCCCAGCAGAACCAGACCGAGCCCCAGCGTTAATTTGAACAGGCCCATTGAACTCGGGGTGGCTGCTGATTGGCCACCAAAATACCCAAGTGCGATCAACAAAGGTGAGACTGCCGTGATCTTTTGCGACGCGATAAGTGCGGCGATCGCGGTGCCAACATCAGCGCCCAAGACGGTGATAAACGCGGTGGCGGCACTGATAGCGCCTTGGGCTGCGAAGGTTGCGGAAATCATCGCCGTCGCAGCGCTACTTTGCAATAACACGGCGACCAACAGCCCTACAAGGAACGTGGGGATGATACGCCCATCAGTGTGGCTGGCCAACCGTTTCAGGGTGGTCCCAAAGGCCCGCATCATACCGTTGCGGACTTGCCGCAGGCCGAACAACAGCAGTCCGATTGCGCCGGCGAGTTCGATCATGAGGAGCATCGGTGTTCAGCCTTTGATGAGAAAGAAAATCGGCGATTGCGCGATGAAAATCGCAAGACCAATTAGCCAGTTGAAAGTCTATGCCATGCCGCGCTGCATCAAAACGTTGCGCACGCGCGCGGGATAATCCGAGATAATGCCATTAACACCCATGTCCGCCATGCGGTTGATGTCGTCCAATGTATTGACGGTCCAAACATTCACCACCAACCCCAAGTCCTGCGCCTTTGCCAGCGCATCCACGGTCAAGTCTTTGTAAAATGGACACCAGATTTTTCCGCCAAGGTCCGCAATGGTTTTGAGTAGGCAATCACCATGATCGGCACGCGTTGCGCCGCCCATCCAAAGCGACCCGTCGATAATATTCGGGGTCATTGATGTGCCGTGGGTGTCTTCCAGCGTTAGGTAGCCGCGTGTCAGGGCAGGGGCCCTTTCAGCGCAGGCAAAAAGCACGCGCCAATCGAAACTGGATAGGACTGTGCGGCCTGACAGGTTGTGCTGTTCCAGCAGCGTCACCACATCCTCGACTATAACGTAGGGGGGATCGTAGAGGTCTAGCTGTGCCGCGTCGGATTTAATTTCGACATTCACAAACAGCTTCGGGAACTGCGCGGCCCATTCACAAAAGGTCGCAAAGGTCGGGATGCGTTCGTTCGGTAAATACGCCTGATCGGGAAACAGGGCGGCATACCCATCTTTGGCGTGGTGGATACCGACCTGTAGGTCTGCAAGTTGCGCAGCAGTGGTGTGCCGGACCAGTTGATGGACAGGGATTGCGCCATTATCTTGTGGTATCCAAAGGCGCGCGTCGTGGGCCAGAACGCTAAGCCGATCGGCAGAATTTTGCACGTCAATTTCCACGGCGGTGATATCAATATCTTGCAGATATCGAAAGCCTGCCATGGTGTTTTCGGGATAGATACCTCGTGCGCCGCGATGCCCGAAGACAGTGATGCTGTGTTGGCTTTGCATAACAGTCATAAGATACAGGGCCTGTTGTGGTATACGTTGAATGATTAGCAATTGCGCCGATTGAAACTTTTTTCATTCCACACCCTTGAAAATCGTCCGGACTGTTTGCCGAATAAAGTCAGGGTAGCAAGAATAAAACATAAAACAATAGAAAGTATTGCATAAATATATAACAAATAGTTATAGTGCGTTAAGGGGAAATACATATTATGCAACACGCACCAAAGTTACGACAGCTCGAAATTTTGAAAACCGTAGCTGATTATGGAAGTATGACAAGGGCCGCACAAAGTCTCGATATTTCGCAGCCCGCGGTCAGCCGCGTGATATCGGACCTGTCCGAATTGTTCGGGTTCTCTTTGTTTGATCGCAAGGATGGCTTGCTGGTTCCATCACAAGAAACGCGCTACATTTTGCCGGACATCAGCAGAATGATCGAACTGATGGATCATATTCGGGACACCACGACGGACCTGACAGCCCGCCGCGCCGGACACATTCGGGTTGCATGCCTGCAGGGGTTTTCAACAAGTCATTTGCCCGAAGTCGTTGCAAACTTTTTGGCGAACCGACCTGACGTCACCATGACAATTGAACCTGACCGGCCCGAGCGTATTCTGGAATGGATCATCGGGGAGCAATACGACTGCGGCATCACCGATGGCTTTGACGGGCACCCCACGATTGAAAGCACGACGGTGAATATTCGTACCGTCTGTATTTTTCCGCTGGGCCACCGTTTTGCTCAGCTTGATAAAATATCACCCAAACACCTTGATAACGAACGGTTGGTTCATCCCCGTCGTGACAGCCATTTCTTTCAAACGCTGAGCGAATTGTTCCGCAAGCACGCGGTCTCGCCCAAGCAGACGGTGGAATCGCGGCAGTTTACAAGCGCTTGCGAACTGGTTGCGCGGGGCGTGGGCGTTTCGATCGTAAGTGAATTAGACGCCAGAACATACGTGGGTCGATTGGATTTCCGCCCGTTCACACCCAGCATTCCCCACCAACTTTCGCTGGTGCGCTCAATCCACCAGACGCCGTCTATGATCGCGCTCGATTTCATGGAGGCCTTCAAAGACAGCCTGGATGACCTGCGCATCTAAGATGTGAGAATCAGGCAGCAAAGTTTCCGACTGCCAATCCCTGAAGTTAAAAAGAACAAAAAGACGTGTTCCGTAGTCTGACTGTTACAATCAAAATATAACCTGCAATCATGTCAACTATAATCTTAGATTATGTTTTGACAAATAAGTTTCACTTGAATTATGAAACTTAACGTGCTTCGATTTGGCCGGAGGGAATGCATTTCTGACAAATACCTTGGCAATGTGCTCTTTGGGAACCGAATTAATTGAGAGGAAATCTTATGAAAAAAGCTATCTATAGCGCGGTAATTGCTGCGGGGCTTTCAGCAACAGCAATGCCGGTATGGGCGCAAACGGACATCCAGTTCTGGCACGCCATGGGTGGTCGCTTGGGCGAAGTCGTTGAAGAAATCGCTGAAAAATATAACGCCAGCCAAGATACCTACAACTTGGTGCCAACGTACAAAGGCGGCTACGAGGACACGATGACAGCTGGTATCGCGGCATTCCGTGCCGATCAGCAGCCAAACATCATCCAGATTTTTGACGCCGGTGCTGCGACAATTATCAACGCCCCGGGTGCGGCGATTCCAATTGCGGATCTTATGACGAACTTCGACAGCTCCGATTACATTGAAGGCGTGCGCAACTTTTACGCTGACAGCGATGGCAATATGATTGGCATGCCGTTCAATGCGTCCACACCGCTTTTGTATTTTAATAAGGACATCCTAACCGAGGCTGGTTTTGACGGACCACCAGCGACGTGGGAAGAGTTCGAAGAAATGGCACCTGTGATCAAGGATGCCGGATACATTGCGCTGGCACAAAGCCACAGCCCTTGGATTCTTGCGGAAAACTTCCATTCGCGTCACAATCTCCAGTTGTCTACGGGCAACAACGGGTACGACAGCACAGACGTCGAAATTCTTTACAACAATGATGAAATGAAAATGCATTGGGGTAAGGTCAAAGAATGGCTCGATGAAGGCTACTACGGCTTTTACGGTCGTGGCTGGGGTGACAACCAAGATGCATTTGTTCAAAAGAAAACAGCGATGTGGATGGGTTCATCCGGCTCATTCGGTGGTCTTGCAACCTCTGCCGAGTTTGAATTTGGTGCAGCAGAATTGCCGTACTGGAAGTCCATCACAGAAGAGCCTTATGGCACATTCATCGGTGGTGCTGCCTTGTTCGCAATGGCAGGTAAGCCTGACGCAGAAAACGCAGGTGTTGCAGATTTCATGGGCTACCTGACAAGCCCTGAAATCCAGTACTTCTGGCATAAAGAAACTGGGTACGTTCCAGTCACGAACGCAGCTTATGAGTTGGCAAAAGCCGATGGTTATTATGAAACAACACCAGACGCCGAAATTGGCATCACGCAGTTGAACGACCGCGGCGGCGAGTGGACCAAGGGTTACCGTCTTGGTTTCTACGTGCAAATTCGTGAAGTTATGTACAAGCAGTTCGACAATATCTTCTCTGGCTCATCTACAGTTGAAGAAGCTTTTGCTGCGATGGAAAAAGAGAGCAACGCATTGCTCGCACGCTTTAACGACAGCGTAAACTAAATCACGGTCGGCCAGCGGGAATGTCTCGCTGGCCGATTTCTTTTAATGCCATGTCCGTCTCAAGACCATGAAAGTCGTATTCCATGAAGCGCGTACAATTCGAGCACAGCCCAATCCCTTACCTGTTTATTGCACCGCAGATTATCATCATTGTGATTTTCTTTTTGTGGCCGGCAGGTCAGGCGGTTTACCAGTCGTTCCTACTTGAGGACGCCTTTGGCCTGTCTTCGAAGTTCGTCTGGTTTCGCAATTATTCCGACACGATATTCTCAGCCGCATGGCTGCAAGCGTTCGGGTTTACGATTATATTCTCGACCATCGTGACCTTCTTATCGCTTGGCTTGGCGCTGCTTTTGGCGGTCAAAGCCAATGAAGTGATACGTGGGGCAAGTACTTATAAAACCATGCTGATGTGGGCCTACGCCATCGCGCCGCCAGTTGCGGGCCTTATGGGTAACCTGATGTTCAATCCGTTGATTGGTGACATGTATGTGTTCATGAATTCATTGGGCTTTGATTTTGACCATAAACTCGACGCATATGACGCCAGCTTTGTGGTGATCCTGATTTCGGTCTGGAAACAGGTTAGCGTGAATTTCATCTTCTTCCTGTCAGGCCTACAAGGTATCCCTAAAGGCGTACAAGAAGCTGCTGTGCTGGATTGCAAAAGCTCGTTCCGCCGTTTTTGGACGATTACATTCCCGCTGCTGGCGCCCACAACTTTCTTCCTGATGGTCATCAATATCACTTACGCATTCTTTGATACCTTCGGGATCATCGACACCACAACCCAAGGCGCACCGGGTGGGGCCACGACAACGCTGGTCTTCAAAGTGTTCCAAGACGGCTTCCGCGGGGCAGACATCGGCGGCTCATCGGCACAATCGGTTGTTTTGATGTTGCTGGTTCTCGGCCTCACGGTGATCCAATTCCGCTTCATCGAAAAGAAGGTGCATTACTAATGAATCGTACACCTATCTCAACTCATGTTATTTTGATCTGCGGTGCGATCTTCATGACGCTGCCGGTCTGGGTTGCCTTTGCAACGTCGACTCATTCCGCAGAAACAATTCTGCGCGACGGATTGCAATTCTGGCCTGGTGGCCACTTTATCGAAACCTACAATGAGGTGCTTTTCGTTGCAGGTGGTGTGATGAAAAAAGTCACCGCTATGGAGATGCTGAAAAACAGCCTGATCCTTGGGATTGGCTTTGCCGTCGGCAAGGTAATTATCTCGATGCTGGCGGCCTATGCCATCGTATACTTCCGTTTCCGCCTTGCGGTGCCGCTGTTCTGGGTCATCTTTATGACGCTGCTGTTGCCCTTGGAAGTCCGCATTATCCCGTCCTACAAAGTGGTTGCGGATTTGGGGATGTTGGACACGAGAGCAGGGCTGATTATTCCGCTGATCGCTTCGGCCACAGGCACATTTTTTTTCCGGCAGTTCTTTAAGTCCGTACCGGACGAGTTGCTGGAAGCTGCGCGCTTGGATGGTGCCACCGCGTGGGGGTTCTTTAAGGATATCCTCGTACCGCTTTCGAAAACCATGATCGCAGCGATCCTGATCATCATGTTCGTTGTGGGCTGGAACCAATATTTATGGCCGCTGATCATGACCACCAAGGAAGAAAATTACACCTTGGTGATCGGTATCAAGCAAATTTATCAGGTCTTGAACGAAGGCGGCGAGCTGCCGCAATTCCAAAAGGCCTTTGCACTGACAATCTTGGCGACGCTTCCGCCTGTTATGGTCGTGCTTGTATTTCAAAAATGGTTCGTTAAGGGCCTCGTCGAAAGTGAGAAATAATGTCTGGTGTAAAACTAAAAGGCGTCCGCAAGGTCTATCCGAACGGTGCAGAGGCCATTCGTGGCGTCGACATGGATATCAAAAGCGGCGAAATGATCGTTTTTGTTGGTCCATCGGGCTGTGGCAAATCGACATTGCTGCGCATGGTTGCGGGCCTTGAGGGCATTTCGGGCGGCGATATTTCTATCGGTGACCGTGTGATCAACGACGTGTCTCCGTCCGAGCGGGACGTGGCGATGGTGTTCCAAAACTATGCGCTGTATCCGCACATGAGCGTGCGGGGCAACATGTCCTACGGTTTACAAAACCGCAAAATGCCCAAAGCCGAAATTGACCAAAAGGTCACTGACGCGGCCAAGATGCTCAAGATCGACGCCTATTTGGATCGTCAGCCCAACGAGCTGTCGGGCGGTCAACGCCAACGGGTTGCCATGGGGCGCGCCATTGTGCGTGATCCGCAGGTGTTCTTGTTTGATGAACCCCTGTCGAACCTTGATGCAAAGCTGCGTGTGCAAATGCGTATCGAGATCAAGAAATTGCAGCGCCGCATGAATGTCACGTCGATTTACGTGACCCACGACCAAACCGAAGCGATGACATTAGCCGACCGTCTGGCCGTCATTAACAATGGTCTAGTCGAGCAAATGGGCGCGCCCATGGAGCTTTATACTGATCCAAAGACATTGTTCGTTGCGTCCTTTATTGGCGCGCCGCAGATCAACTTGATCCCTGTCAAGTTTGATGGATCGACGCTGAATTGTGGTTCTTTGAAGCTGTCCGGATTTTCAGGTCTGCCCGAAAATACCGAGCTGGTGTTGGGTGTGCGTCCCGATGTTTTGGCCCCAAACAACGCGGGTCAGTTCAAAATGCGAGTTGATCTGGTGGAACAACATGGCGGGGAAAACCTTGTCTATGGTGCGTTGGATGGAGTTACGAACGATGACGGCGATGAGCTTGAGATTTGCATGAAGGCCGGCAAAGATATGTTGCCCGACCTTGATAGCAATCTGACGCTGAACTTTGACCCATCCACCGCATTTGTGTTCCGTAAAGACACCGGCGAGCGGTTGATATGACCTCCCAGCGATTAGACGCGGCCAAGGCAATCGCGCGTGATGCGGGCGCCTTGGCGCTTGCGTTTTTTCGCAATATTTCCGCTCTGGACATTCAATCCAAGGGCGTTCAGGACATGGTTTCGAATGCGGACCTAGAGGTTGAAACCTTCGTGCGCACGCAGATTGCGGCCCAGTTTCCCGAGGACGGGATTGTGGGCGAAGAGCACGGTAGCGTTGCCTCTAGATCCGGTTGGACATGGGTGATTGACCCCATCGACGGCACCGCAAATTTCGTGGCGGGCATCCCGCAATGGTGCGTTATTCTCGCTTGCGTTCAGGATGATGAAACCAAAGTTGGCGTGATATTCGAGCCGTGTCATGACGAAATGTTTTGGACTACATCGGGTCAGGGCGCTTATGTGAATGATACCAAACTGTCCGTGGCCCGCACCACAGGACTTGATAATGGCAGTGTCGGGGTTGGTATGAACGGGCGCACGGCCACGCACATGGCGTCCGATTTAATTGTGGAGCTTTCCAAGCGCGGCGGCCTGTTCTTTCGCAATGCATCCGGCGGCTTGATGTTGTCTTACGTGGCAGCGGGGCGCTTGATTGGCTACACCGAGGCGCACATGAACGCGTGGGATTGCCTTGCTGGACAGCTGTTGGTCGCCGAAGCCGGAGGCAAGATCGAAGCGCAAAGCGCAGACGCTATGCTGGCAAACGGGGGCCGCGTGATCGCAGGATCGCCAGACATCTTTGACGAACTTCTGGCCGTGTCAGAGGTTGCCTATAAGGCTTAACCTTTATGTTCAAAAATCGGCTGCATGACCTTGTCACCCATTTGATTCTATTGGCAGGCGTCATCTTTCTGATCACGCCGATTGTGCTGATCTTCGTCTCCTCGACGCACCAATCCTCGTTGTTGGGTGACAGCGGTCTCCAGCTTTGGCCGGGGTCCGAGGGGTTTAAAAACTTTACGCGCGTGCTGACGCTTCAGGCGGGATTTACAGACCAGATTACCGCACTTGATATGATGAAAAACTCGCTGATTATCGCAACAGGCGTGGCATGTCTCACAACAATTGTGTCGCTGTGTGCCGCCTATGGCATGGTGTATTTTAAACTGAGGATCGCCAATTTTGTGTTCTGGCTGACCCTCGTCACGCTACTGCTGCCGCTTGAAAGCCGTTTTATCACGACCTTTCTCGTTACGGATGCGTTGGGCCTGATCAATACCCATGTGGGTATGATCCTTCCTGTACTGTCCGTTGCCCTTGGTACGCTATTTTTCCGTCAACTGTTCCTCAGCATTCCCAACGAATATCTTGAGGCCGCAAAGCTGGACGGTGCCGGTCCTGTGCGGTTTTTTGTTGATTTCATCGTGCCAATGTCATGGAAACGCGGTGGTGCCATTTTCATTGTGACGTTCATGATCGGCTGGAACCAATACCTGTGGCCGCTGATGATCAGCACAGACGAAAGCCGCTATACCCTTGTACGTGGCATCCGTCTGGTGGGCGAGGGGAGCGGCACAGGCATGGCGCTGATTGTGCTGTCTATCCTACCCCCCCTGATCCTTGTGATCATTTTTCAGCGTTGGTTCTTTAAGGCTTTGGCGGACGAAAAAAATGCCTTCTGAAACCGCCATCACAGGTCAAGCCAAAGCGGTCCTTTTGTTGTTGCTGACAGGCGTTATCTGCAACGCGGTCGTGATCCCCTATATCAGCGTCTATATTGTTGAAGGCCTTGGAAAAGAGCCTTGGTTGATCAGCATTTATGCGATGACCACGCTGTTCCTGACCTTGATCGTGAACCGCCAATACGGCGAATGGATTGATGCGGGCAAGCCGATTGCGCCAATGATTGCGGCCTCGATCCTTGCCTTTGCACTGGCGATGGCATCCATTCTGACTTTCGACAATTTCTGGGTTTTGGTGTGCTTTGCCAGCCCGTGTTTTGCGATTTCAAACGCGTCTGTGTCGACCATGTACAGCTTTGGTCGCATGCTGGCAGAACGTCAGAACCTCAACATTGCGCGCTACAATTCTTACCTGCGCGCGATGACGTCGTTGGGGTGGATGATCGCGCCTGCACTCAGTTTCTATATCGCCAGCATTGCGTCCTCTGATGCGGTGTTTGCGCTGGGTCTGTTGCTGTGTGGTGTTTGGTTTGTGCTGTGGTGGGTCGTGATGCCAAAAGGGTTTGCTGTTGATAAGCCTGCCGTTTCCGCATCGACCGAACCTCTGCCGCGCAACACCAACCTGTGGCTTGCAACTGCGGTCTGCCTTGCCTTCGCGCTGGCCCATTCCATGTCGATGAGTGCGCTGCCATTGTTCTACATCCGCGAAGCAGGGCTGCCTGCTTATGCGCCGGGCATTTCCTTGTCCGTGAAAACCGCGGTCGAGATTGTGGCCATCCTGCTCGCGCCCTTCGTCACGACCCAGCTTGGCGCGCGTAATGCGCTGCGCTGTGCGGCGGTCCTTGCGGTGGTCGCATTCTTTATCTTGGCTCGTGTCACGACGTTGCCGATGCTTGTGGTGGGCGCCGCGTTGGAAGGTCTTTACTACGGATTGTTCGCAGCCGTTGGCCTGACCTATGTTCAAGACTTCGCCGAAGGCAAACTGGCCCGTGCGACGTCGCTTTATATGAACAGCCTGTTTCTGGGTGGGCTGATTGCTAGCCCGCTGATGGGGCTGACCGCGCAGTTTGTCAGCTTTGGCATGGCCATTAAATTGTCTACGCTTTGGGCCGTGTTGGCCTTTGCCCTGCTCACTTATACTGGTATCCGCACCGCCGCATCGCGTGGGTCTGATGCCATCAAATCGGAGTAAGGGCCGTTCATGTCGATCGACACCAAGGGCGGGAACCGGACCTTTGCTGCACTTGCAAACACTCGGTGCGATTTAAAATGCAGGCTCGGATTGCCTGTGGTTTCCCGCAACTGAAACGAGCAAATGACAGTGTCAGAGGAAACTGGCTTCTGCAGGGCAAGGTGGTTTCGTAGCGTCCAATCATGATCAAATGCGACATATTCAAGTACTTCAAGACGAGCCCGCAGATCATCCGCCTCGCGGGTATGATGTATGTGCGCTATTTAATTTCACAACGAAATGTGAAGGATCTGCTGCACGAACGCGGCATCGAGATCAGCCACGAGACGGTTCGATTTTGGTGGAACAGGTTTGGCCCGTTGTTTGCCGCGGAGATCCGAAAAAAACGGGTTCAGCACCTTCGCGCTCATTCGAATTGGCAATGGCACTTGGACGAAGTGTTCGTAAAAATCAACAGAGAAACCCACTATCTCTGGCGGGCTGTGGATCTCGAAGGCGAAGTGTTGGAAAGCTACGTTACGAAGCGCCGATATCAAAAAGCAGCGTTGAAATTCCTCAGAAAAACAATGAAACGATATGGTCCACCATATGTCATCGTGACCGATCTACTGCGGTCTTACGGCGCCGCGATGAAGGTCATCGGCAATGTGGACAAACAGAAAACCGGCCGCTGGCTAAACAACAGTGCTGAGAATTCATATCAGCCTTTTCGACGAAGAGAGCGGGCGATACTGCGCTTCAGACTAACGCGAACATTGCAGAAATTCGTCTCGGCCACTTTTCGGTCCACAATCAGTTCAACCAGGAACACCACATCTACAGCCTAGAAAACTTTAAGCTTAACCGCGCTGCCGCTCTCGCTGAGTGGCGTCAGTTGGGCATGGCATAAAGGGCAGCTTCATTGTCCTTGCAGAGACTGGTTCGCATTCGTCTGACAGCACCGCCATTACCACACCACAAATTTTGGATTTTATTGTAATTTATTGAGTTATATCCTGAAAAGGCCCACATGGTTGTGCATGGACGTCTGCTTTGAGGATAAAACTGCCCTTCAGGGTGATGGCAAAGGGTCTGCTTACGGCCCAATCCTGCCGTTCGTGGCGATCTTGTGCTGCGGTACAGCACCCTCCAGACCAGACTTTGATGCAGGGCTGCAACGTTTCAATATATTAGGTTGCGACTTTGCCGGCTTAAGTTAGCGTGGTCTTCTGAGGCTCAAATCGCAATCTCGAATTCTTTTAGAATGCGAATTGAAAAATGCACAATTGTAAGCTGATCTATTGATATCAAGCGCTGCTGGACCATCTTGCTCTTCATGGAAATGCCTCAAAAATCATTGATCGGTATCAGAATGCCCAAGTCCAATTTTTTTATGAGGCAACGCTGCAAATGAAACTGCGTTTGATACTTGGGGATCAGTTAAGCCTTTCGCTTGCCAGCCTTGAAGATGCGTCAGCGGATGATTTGTTGTTGATGTGCGAGGTCCGGCAAGAGGCAACCTATGTCAAACATCACAAGAAGAAGATCGTATTTCTATTTTCAGCGATGCGCCATTTTGCCGCTGAATTGTCCGATAAAGGCTTTAACGTTCATTATGTCAAATATGATGACCCCGAAAATACCGGTTCATTTCTGGGCGAGGTTCACCGAATTACGGCACAGCTTGGCATCTCAGAAGTCGTTCTAACTGCGCCCGGCGAATACCGATTGAGTGAAAATTTTGCCGGTTGGGCTGTTGCATTAGGGGTACCTGTCACTGTCAAAGATGATGACCGGTTTTTGTCTACACCCACTGAATTTACCGATTGGGCCGAAGGGCGCAAGCAATTGCGGTTGGAGTATTTCTACCGGGATATGCGCCGCAAGTATTCCGTATTGATGGATCAGGATGGGCCGATTGGTGGTCAATGGAACTATGATGCTGAAAATCGAAAACCGCCCGCTACCGGATTGAGTGTACCAGATACGTTTCGAACGTCACCTGACGCGATCACGCAAGATGTTATGACGCTTGTCGAGACACATTTTGCTGATCACTTTGGGGATCTATTGCCGTTTCACTTTGCAGTGACACGAGATCAGGCGTTGCATGCCTTAGATACGTTTGTTGTAAACCGCCTGAACAAGTTCGGTGATTACCAAGATGCAATGATTCAAGGCGAGCCGTGGATGTATCATAGTCACATTGGGTTATATCTGAATTGCGGGCTGCTTAATCCACTGGAATGTATTGAACGGGCTGAGGCCGCGTATCATAAAGGCACCGCGCCATTGAATGCCGTTGAGGGGTTCATTCGACAAATCTTAGGCTGGCGCGAATATGTGCGCGGGATTTATTGGCTCAAGATGCCTGAATATAAGGCTATGAACTTTCTGGATGCCAAGCGCCCATTACCCGACCTTTACTGGACAGCAGACACGCAAATGAACTGCATGCGTCAATGCGTCTCTGAAACTAAGCAGAACGCCTATGCGCATCATATCCAACGGTTGATGGTTTTGGGGAACTTCGCACTGATTGCTGGGCTCGATCCTGACGAGGTCAATAATTGGTATTTGCTGGTCTATGCTGATGCTTATGAATGGGTCGAGCTGCCCAATGTATCAGGCATGGTTTTGTTTGCTGATGGTGGGCAAATGGCGTCGAAACCATATGCGGCTAGTGGTTCGTACATTAACAAAATGTCGAATTATTGTGGGTCATGCAAATACAAAGTTACGGTCAAAAACGGTTCGAATGCGTGTCCGTTTAACTATTTGTATTGGGATTTCATTGGTCGCAATGACGCCAAGCTGCGGGGCAATCCGCGTATGGGTTTCATGTATAAGACCCTTGATCGCATGAGCGGTGAAAAACGCGACGCGATCAAAGACGACGCCCGTAGGTTTCTTAAGGCGATAGAAAACAATGAAAAAGTCTGACTTGCCACAAAAGACCTGTGTGACATGTGGTCGTCCGTTTAATTGGCGCAAAAAATGGGCGTCCGTCTGGAATGAGGTTAAGTATTGCTCTGCCAAGTGCCGCAGTACACGTAAGACAACCTCTTTGGTTAAAAATGACATTTGAACCCACGCGCGCAGCCGGTCTTGCGCGATTGGACGAATTTGCGCCTCGCGCAGCAAAGCAATACGGCAGTCAGCGCAATTTTGATTTGGGCCCGATGCAACAAAGCGCCGTGTCAAAGCTTTCACCTTGGATCAGACATCGACTTGTCACTGAGCAAGAGGTCTTGGCCCGTACCCTTGGCGCACATCCCAGCGCAGAGACTATAAGCTTTGTGCAAGAAGTGTTTTGGCGCAGTTATTTCAAAGGCTGGTTAGAGCAACATCCAAGTGTTTGGGATCGTTATCTGGTCAGTCTTGATATCGCGCTGGAAAATCTGGGCAATGACTATTCAGAAGCTATTTCTGGACGCACGGGGATCGCGTGTTTTGATCATTGGTGTGCTGAATTGATCCAGACAGGGTATCTGCATAATCACGCACGCATGTGGTTTGCCTCAATCTGGATATTCACACTGCGGCTGCCTTGGGAGCTGGGGGCCGCCTTTTTTCTGATCCATCTGATTGACGGCGATCCTGCGTCAAACACCTTAAGTTGGCGCTGGGTGGGCGGACTGCACACCAAAGGCAAAACCTATCTGGCCAGCGCATCCAATATTGCGCGGTTCACCAATGGGCGGTTTGAACCCTTGGGGCAATTAACAGGATCAGCTGAGGCGCTGACCGAAGCATATGATCATCCTTTGGTCCCGCTCCGTCCTGCGCAGAGCACACCTATCGATGATGCCCTGCTGCTGGTCACACAAGACGATTGCACGCCACAAGCGTTCATTACGGACCGTCCGCTTGGTATTTTGGGTTTAGTTAGCCCCACAAACCCAAGCTTGGCAGCGGATTTCACCCAACATGCCGTGAGCCAAGCAAGCGATAAACTCGTCATTTCGGATGATTGGACGACAGCGATAATTGATATGGCTCGACATGCAGGAACGAACCGCGTGGTCACAGCCTATGCGCCCGTTGGCCCCGTAGCGACCGCACTTGCGATTGCCAAAACAGGACTTTCCAAAGAGGGTATTGAACTGCATCAAACGCGGCGGCCATATGATAGTCTGACTTGGACACATGCGACCGCTGGGTTCTTTAAGCTAAAGAAGAAAATCCCACAAATCCTGCATGACCTTGATTTGGGGTGATACACCGCTAATTCATTTCCATGAGTAAAACACAGCAATTACGCCCCGAACATATCAGTGACATTGTGCAAATGGCGCTGTCCGATCACGTTAGCTTTGCAACAATTAAGGCTGAATACGGGATCGGCGAAAAGGACGTGAAAGCACTGATGCGCGACACCCTTAAGCGTGGAAGCTACCAAACTTGGCGCAAACGTGTACGCGACTTTGGGGACCGCAGGGAAACTTATAAATAGCCCCTGCATGAACAAAGGACCACATCATAATAAGTCGGCCGTGATCCCTTCGGGGCGTATCGCACGGCTAAGTAACATTGGCTCTATGGCAACCAATGTCGCGGGTAACATGTTGCTGGGAGGCCTGATGCAACTTGGCCGCGGTCAGCGCCCTATCATGAATGATCTCTTGCTGACGCCGCGAAACATCGAACGCATGACCGAGCAGCTTTCGAAAATGCGTGGGGCGGCAATGAAAATTGGTCAGCTTGTCTCGATGGACACTGGTGATATTTTGCCGCCAGAGCTGACCCAAATTATGTCTCGATTGCGCGATGACGCTTATGCGATGCCACCTAAACAGCTGAAACAGGTTTTGAATGCGCAGCTTCCAAATGGGTGGATGAGCCTGTTTCGCAAGTTCGACGTGCATCCGATGGCAGCAGCATCAATTGGTCAGGTTCACCGTGTGCAGTTAAAAGACGGGCGCGATTTGGCGCTAAAAGTTCAATACCCTGGGGTGGCGAATAGTATCGACAGTGACGTCGGGAACGTGGGTGTTTTGATCAAAATGTCAGGCCTACTACCCGACGGGTTTGAAGTGGCCCCCTACCTGGAAGCGGCACGCCAACAGCTTCACGACGAAACTGATTATGTCCAAGAGGCAGATCAGCTCATTCGGTTTGGACAGCTGTTAAAGGATGAACCTCAGTTTACAGTTCCTAGCGTTCACGCAGATTGGTCCACATCAAAAGTACTCGCAATGGATTATATGGTTGGGGGCGCGATCGAGGATGTAGCGAAAGAACCCCAAGCCGTTCGCAACCGAGTGATGACCGATCTTATCAGTCTTGTCTTGTCCGAATTGTTTGAGTTCGGCGTGATGCAAACTGATCCGAATTTTGCAAATTATTTGTACGACCCCGAAACCCACAAAATTGCCCTTCTTGATTTTGGCGCAGTTCTGACGGTCGGCCCTATGATTGCAGATAAATACCGTCGGTTGATTTGCGCGGGGCTTCAGGCTGATACCGATTGCTTAATGACAGCTGCCCAAGACTTGGGGTTGATTGATGCCGCTACACGCGACGAACATCGCGTACGCATTGTACAAATAATCCGCAAAGTCTTTGATATGATCCGCGATGGAGGTGCGATTGATTTCACCAATCAAACGCTTTCAAAACAGCTGCAAGCCGAGGGCCTCGCGCTATACAAAGATGGGTTTACACCGCCCGTTTTGCCCATTGATATCTTGTTGATACAGCGCAAATTTGCAGGGTTATTCTTACTCGGTGCACGACTTGGCGCCAAAGTAGATATAGGGGAAATGTTACGTACCCATAACAAGATTACACGATGACCCAAGATGTTCAAATCGTCTGGTTCAAGCGGGATTTACGCATCAACGACCACGCCCCCTTACTGGCCGCATCGCGACATGGAGGGCCAGTTATTCCGCTTTATATTGTCGAACCTGACTATTGGCTGCAGCCTTTTGCAGCGCGGCGTCATTGGCATTTCATCCACGACAGTCTGATTGATCTCAACATCGCGCTGACGGGTCTAGGCCAACCGCTCGTTACAAAAATAGGTCAGGCTGCTGATGTACTAAAGCAGCTTTGTGCGGCGCACGGTAGTCAGACGATTTGGGCACACGAAGAAACCGGTAATCAATGGACTTATGATCGTGACATCGCGGTCCAAAAGATGTGTTCTGAGCAAGGGATCACATTGCACGAACTTCCGGCGAATGGCGTTGTCCGTAGGTTAAAAAGCCGCGATAATTGGAGCGTTATTCGCAACGCACGCATGGCCGAGCGCATAGTACGCAAGCCCACCGCGCTGATACCCACGCCTGCCTGCAAGCCTGACCCATTACCCGATAAGGCTGATCCAATGTTTGGGGATCCCCAAATTGGCCACGTCCAAAAAGGCGGACGCAATGCCGCCGTTGCGGATTTGGCGAGCTTTCTAAACCATCGGTCTCGCGCCTATCTTTACCACATATCCGGGCCTGAATTGTCAGAGTTCCATTGCTCGCGCCTGTCCGCGCACCTTGCTTGGGGAACGCTATCGGTGCGCGAGGTTGTGCAATCCGTGGCCAAGCGGCGGAGTCAACTTGGCGAGGGTGATAAAAGACAGTTTGCACGCAACTTAAGTGCCTTTGGGTCGCGCCTCGCGTGGCGCTGTCATTTCATTCAAAAAATCGAAGATCAGCCCGAATTAGAAACACATTGCATGCACCCCGCGTTTGAGGGTTTGCGCGTGAATGACCACAATGAAGTGTATTTTCAGGCGTGGTGCTCGGGGAACACGGGCTATCCACTTATTGATGCCTGCATGCGCAACCTTACGATTGAGGGTTGGATTACCTTTCGCATGCGCGCGATGTTGATAAGTTTTGCAAGTTATCAGCTATGGCTCGATTGGCGCATAACGGGGCACCATCTGGCACGCGTGTTCACCGACTATGAACCTGGCATTCATTATAGCCAGCTTCAGATGCAATCGGGTGTGACGGGAATCAATGCAATGCGCGTTTATAATCCGATCAAGCAATCCATCGAGCATGATCCAACGGGTATATTTATCCGCAAATGGGTTCCAGAACTAAGAGGCGTTTCAGATGAGTTCATCCATCAACCTTGGAAACGAAAAGAAACGCTGTTTGATGATAGGGGGCGGAAACCAAGTGAAGGCTATCCTGCGCGGATTGTCGATCACGTGACGTCAGCCCGAGAAGCAAAGCAAAAGATAAGTGACATTCGGAAAGGCACCGACTTTCGCAAAACCGCCAATTCCGTTTTTAACAAGCTTGGCAGTCGTAAAACCGTTTCTGCGCGGCGCAAGAAAGTGGTGACTGAGGACGACAGTCAGTTATCGTTGTTCTAATTTTCAGCGACCACCGCTGACAGGTTAATACATTCCCTTGGGACGAACGGATAAGTCCGCCTCATGATCCCGTCCAAAGGCGACCACAGCCATGCTTTGCACAGCTCGAAAATCGAAGGTGTTGCGCAACATCCGTCCTGAATGGCCGCTCGATTTGTTAACATCTTCTTCCCTAATTTTAAGGCAAGGAGACAAGCATGGGCATGCAAAATTCAGTGACGATTTCAAGCGCGATGCGGAGCATCAAATTGCTGTGCGGGGATATCCAGTCAGCGAGGTTTCACAGCGGCTGGGTGTCAGCACACACTCGCTTTATGTGTGGGTTAAGACGTATTCGGCTACATCGAATTCTTCTACAATCTCAAACGCAAGCGCGCTAGAAACGGGATGCTGTCGCCTGTTAACTTCGAAAACAGACAGCACAATATGAACCAAGAAGGTGTCTAGGAAACTAGGGGCTATTCACTGGTCCCTTTCATGGTTTGTTAGCAAACCACTGCCGGGCAACGGACAACCAGATGATCGAGCGACTTTGGCGCTCTGAAATATGAATGCATCTATCTCAATGCATTTGAAACTCGTGCTGTGATTGAAAGATAAAACTCTGATCCACCTTAAGTTGGCTGCAAACTGGTCGAAAAAACGAGGGCCAGCTCCAAAAAATTGCTAACAATTATGTCAAATGTGCCACAATTTAACCTCAGGTTGTGCACGTCACCGCCGGTCCTTGGCCAAATTTTACTTCTATACTCCGAGTCCTTCGGAAGCCGAATTTGACGTCTTGACGCTTGGGCGTGGAACGATTCAGCTACGGGTATGATTTGTCCCGGTTTTCTTTCCGCAGCAGAACGCCTTGAGCTTGA
>Ga0075441_10000473_pt1 | contig 20303 bp, 15 predicted proteins | sample CoawatmetaG00DNA_FD_71582 | JGI IMG/M metagenome (GOLD analysis project Ga0075441, IMG submission 71582) | Marine microbial communities from the West Antarctic Peninsula - Coastal water metaG002-DNA | ecosystem: Environmental > Aquatic > Marine > Coastal | place: Atlantic Ocean: West Antarctic...
GCCTACATCGATAAGACTCGTCAAGAGCTAGAAGAAGAGCGTGACGCCATTGCTCACTTGGTGTAATTTTTAGCTTTGTGCTAAGACAAAAAAACCGCCCATGGGCGGTTTTTTTAGGCGTCTATTTTAGACCTCTGCATTGAACATCAATTACTGATGATCAACCTCAGCCTGTTCTTCTGCCTGATAAGACACAACCAAGGGCACGATCAGCATGGCTGTCATGATCCAAAAGCATACCGCCATACCCAAAGGGCTGTCGGCATAAGTAAAGATAGCTTCTGCACCTTCCCAACTGGTAATCGGTGATGAATTAAACATAGGTAATCCTCTTAATCTTTATGGGCACAAGCCAAGCCTAACTCAGCTTGGCTTAGCTTGCGCAACTGAAGTTACTGGGAGCGAATCTCTTCTGGGTAAGCAACGCCTTCTAACTCACTATCCATGCCGTCACGTTGGACGCCATCTCCAGCTCGAAGGACACCTAACTTATTGAAGATCCAAGACAATACATAGCCAGGGATAAAGCCAGTGGCAACCATCACAGCAGCACCAATCACTTGGCCCTTCATGTTGATAGAGGGCACATCAAAGCCGTCCCAAGAACTAAAGCCTGGGTAACCACCTAGGAAGATACCTACAGCCAACAAGCCCCAAACACCACACACACCGTGTACAGCGACAGCACCAACAGCATCGTCAATACCCATCTTCTCAATTTGCTTAGCCGCCCAAGGACCTAAGTAACCGCCAGCGAAAGCAATGGCAAAGGCCAGTGGTGGATACCATAGATCTAAACCAGCCGCAGCTGAAATCACACCACACAAGGCACCCGACATCATCCAGAATGGATCACGGGTACAGGCGTAACAGCCGATGATACCACCAGCAACAGCCATCAAGGTATTAAAAAGGTATGCAGATAAGGTTGTTGGACCACCATAAATATTAGTCCAGCCGCCACCCACGCCATAGTTATACAATACACAGGCGCCAATAAAGCCGAAGAAACCAACCACAATTAACATCAAACCTGTGATGGTCATAGGTAAACTATGGCCACGAATTTGGTTCGCACTGCCGTCTGCATTGAACTTGCCAATTCTTGGGCCCAAGTTGATCAATACGCCTAAAGCAAAGAAGCCTGAGATAGTATGTACCACTCCAGATGCCACTGCATCATGATAACCATAATTAGTAACCAACCAACCGGCTGGATGCCAACCCCAAGAGGCTGCTAGATTCCACACCACAGAACCTAAAATAACTGCCAGCACCACAAAGGAGGCCATGCGGATACGTTCGATCACAGCACCAGACAAAATGGAAGCAGTCGTACAGGCAAACAGAGTGAAAGCACCCCAAAACACACCCGTGGCTTGGTCTGCCATATTAGGCCCCATGATAGCCGACATGGGTAAGCCAAATTCACCCCACACGGGGTCGTAGGTGAAACCCTGCCACATTGATAAATAGATTAACCAACCAAACATATAAAAGGTAGGAATCATAAAAGCGAAAGCGAGTATATTTTTGGTACCCGAAGCAAGCGAGTGTTTAACTCGCGATGCGCCCATCTCATACATGAGAAAGCCCGCGTGAATTAAGATCATTATGGCGGTACACCAATAATAAAATATTTCGAGGTTAGTGTTGCTTAAACCCTGCAACGCCTCTATTGCTGCCTGCATTTCTTCAGGAGTCATAGTCTCCCTCCATTTTTGTTGTTATTTTTAAGGTTACTAACGCATCAACCATGCGATGAGAGATACAAATATATTGATACAAGAGATATACTTATTTCGATCACCAATAATACTACCCATGAAACCCTAGCTGCGTCAAACACAAAAACGACATTATTTTTGTGACAAAAACGAGGGAAAAATAGCCTTATGGCCCATAATAAATGGCCTGGAAAGCAACTTACCGTGCCAGACAAAAACGACACTAATTACAGAAAACCAAGCTGGCTGAAAAAAAACGTAAAGATTATTTACATAACAGCTCTTTTAGTGTTTATGCCCAGCTGGTTGTGGTTTAGCTGGATCACCTTAGATGAAAGAGCCCATAGGGAACTTTATCGAGAGGTGTTCGACGATTTGTCACTGTTTGCCGATAGCCTCAATAGCGAACTTGAGAAGTATCGGTTTATCCCCAAGGTCCTGATGCTCGATGCCAGCCTTTTAGCGCAAGCCAATAACCCAGATCTAGCCTCAGCCATAGATCAATCTAACCAACGTTTGCAACACATACGCCGAACCACTAATGCCGATGAAGTGTTTATCATGGACCCCACGGGCATCACTATCGCCTCCACCAAACTAGATAATATCGGTGATCGTTATCAACATAGTCCATTTTTTAGTGCCGCCAGGGCGGGCGAGTCAGGTGGGTTTTTCACTTTGGGTTTACACGCAGGCATAAGGGGCTATTATTTTAGTGAGCCTTTATTTCAACCTGACACTGACGAAGTGGCTGGCGTGATCGTGGTGAAGGTGAACATGGCGCGCCTAGAACGCGGCTGGCTCAATAGGGCCACTCCTATGTTAATTACCGATGAATATGGTGTGGTGATTGCTTCAAGCATTCCTACCTGGCTATTCACTACCCGCTCGCCTTTAACTAACCGACAAAAACAAAACATCCGTGCCAGCAGCAAGTACCCCATGGTGTCTTTTCCTCTATTACAGACTCAGGTGCATAAAGTCACCCCTTATGGCCAAATTATCAGCTTACCCAAGGCTGGCTTTAAGCGTGTGCTAGAAGTGACTAAGTCCATACCCGCACTCAATTGGACCATCTATGGTCAAGGTAATCTTACCGCAGCCAAACAAGGCGCTTACCAAGGCGTCGCTATTTCATCACTATTACTGGCTCTGCTATTAACTTTAGCCTATGTTGCAACGCAGCGCCGCCTGCAGTTTTTAGAAACCTTGCATCGCCGTGAAATTAATCAAAACCGCCTGCAGCAAGCCAAAGACCAGCTGGAAACACGCGTAACCGAGCGGACTCAGGCATTAGAGTCTAGCAATCAGGAGCTAAAACAGGCACAGCAAGAGTTGATCCATGCTGCCAAGCTTGCCACTTTGGGCCAACTTGCCACCAGCGTAACCCATGAAATCAACCAGCCCTTAACAGCTATTTTGGCGTCGGCGGAAAATGCCGAACAATGGCTGCTGCGCCAGCAAACGGATAAGGTTTTAGGTAACATTTTACAAATTAAGTCCTTAGCTCAAAAAATGGGTTTTATTACCTCACATTTAAAAACCTTTGGCCGCAAAACTGATGATAAAAATGAATGGGTCTGCCCACAAACTGCCCTCGACAATGCCTTATCGTTACTGCAATCTCGTATCAGCCAAGAAGGGGTTGAAATCATTATTAAAGATATGTCGGCCCTGCAAGTGATGGCCAATGATGTACGCTTAGAGCAGGTCTTTATTAACTTATTAACCAATGCCCTAGATGCAATGCAAAAGAGCCCCCACAAGCAGCTTAGTATATACTTTAGCAATGACTCCCTAGACGATCTAAAACAGCTCACCATTTATGTCACTGATACTGGGTCTGGCATTGATAGTGACCACCTACATCATCTTTTTGATCCCTTCTTTAGCACCAAAGACGTGGGAGTAGGGTTAGGCTTAGGTCTCACCATTTCCTACAGTATTATAAAGACCATGGGCGGCGAGTTGACTGCTAAAAATGATGCCGATGGTGCAACGTTTGGCATCCAGCTACAAGCCCAACATTGACCTTAGACACAGCCAGCAGAGAAAAATACATGAATTTATCCACTATTTGTGTGGTTGACGACCACCATGAGGTTCGGACTGCATTGGTTGAGATGCTGCAACTGGCGGACTATACCACGGTAGACTTTGCCAGCGCCGAAGATGCCTTAGCCAGCCTTGACAGACACTGGCAAGGCATCGTCATTAGCGATATTCGTATGCCCAACATGGGCGGCTTTGAATTATTGGCAGCCCTACAAAAAATAGATGCTGACTTGCCAGTAATATTGATTACTGGCCACGGTGATGTAGAAATGGCGCTCAGCGCCATACGCAGTGGTGCTTATGATTTCATAGAAAAACCATTTCGCCGGGAACATCTGTTAGAGGTGGTGAAACGAGGGCTGGACAAACGCCAACTGGTGCATGAAAACCGGCACTTAAAGGACACCATTACCGCCCAGGATAAAGAAACCATTATTGGGCAATCGCCCGTCATCAACACCCTTAAAGAAAAAATTACCCTGCTTGCCAAAGCCGATGTGAACACCCTCATTTGTGGTGAAACAGGTACCGGTAAAGAATTAACGGCTCGGCGTTTGCATGAGCAAAGCAGCCGCAACAAAGGCCCCTTTGTGGCCATCAACTGTGCTGCCTTGCCCGAATCAATGATGGAAGCTGAGCTTTTCGGTCATGAGGCTGGTGCCTTTACTGACGCCAAAAAAGCCCGTATTGGCAAGTTTGAATATGCCCACCAAGGGACTATTTTTCTCGATGAAGTGGAGAGTATTCCGTTAGCGTTAGGCATTAAGATCTTACGTGTATTACAAGAGCGTCAGGTAGAGCGGCTAGGTTCTAATGCTTCCATTGACATCGATATCCGTGTCATTGCAGCCACTAAAGCTGACCTTAAACAGCTGTCTGAGCAGGGTGCCTTTAGGCAAGACTTATATTATCGCCTGAATGTGGTGGAACTACATTTACCGCCCTTACGTCAACGAGACCAAGACATCGTGTTGCTGTTTCGTTATTTTGTTAACCAAGCCAGTGGCCGTTTTAACATTAGCGCTCCTGAACTGTCGCCTCATGTGATTGACACCTTGATGCAACACGATTGGCCTGGCAATGTGCGGGAGTTGATTAACGTAGCAGAACGCTTTGTGCTCACCGACACACTTATTGACCAGCGCACTTTAGCTAACTGGCAGTCGGACGTGCGCCACAGTAGTTTACCTAATCGTATGGAACGTTATGAAAAGCGCCTCATCGAAGAGGCTCTGTCGCAAGCCCAAGGTTCCATTAAGCGCACCTACGAGGGTTTAGGCATCGCCCGCAAGACCTTGTACGACAAATTGGCCAAACACGGCCTTGATCGTCATCGTTTCATGGATGACTAGGTACTTGAGTCCTGCCCACCCTTAGTCATCCTTAGCCATCCTTAGCCATCCAAAAAAGTGTGTGGATATCCGCACACAGCCATTTATTAGTGTGTAGGTTACACCACATTATGCCTAAGTCTATATTAATATAATGATATTTATCAATGCGTTATGTTTTGGCACAGGAGTTGCAATATAGACAATTAGTAGTCTGACTACCGAATCAATAATAATTGTAATAACGAGGTTCATCATGAAATTTTTTCTAAAAACGGCATTAGCCAGCACTATGGCCATCGCCCTTGTGTCAACGCCAACCCAAGCTAGCGAAGTGTGTCAAGATGGCGAAATCGTCATCAAATTTAGCCATGTGACTAACACCGACAAACACCCTAAAGGTATTGCTGCAACAGCTTTTGCCGAACGAGTGAACAGTGAAATGGACGGTAAGGTGTGCTTGGAAGTTTACCCAAACTCAACTCTATACGATGATGGTAAGGTTTTAGAAGCCCTGTTGTTGGGTGATGTACAAATGGCGGCACCCTCTTTATCTAAATTTGAAAAGTACACTAAACAGTACCGTTTATTTGATTTACCCTTCATGTTTAAAAACATCGATGCCATTGATGCCTTTCAGTCTTCTGAAACTGGCCAAAATATGAAAAATGCGATGGTTAAGCGTGGCATTCGTGGTCTAGAGTTCTGGCACAATGGCTTAAAGCAACTAACAGGCACCAAAGCCCTCCTAGAGCCAAGCGATGCTGCTGGCATGAAGTTCCGAGTCATGGCCTCAGATGTATTAGTGGCTCAGTTTAAAGCCATCGATGCCGTACCACAAAAAATGGCCTTTAGTGAGGTTTACCAAGGTTTGCAGTCTGGTACCATTCAAGGACAAGAAAACACTTACTCTAACATTTATGGTAAGAAGTTCTTTGAAGTGCAAGACAGCGTGACTGAGTCGAATCACGGTATTTTAGATTACATGGTGGTAACTTCAACAGAATTTTGGGATGACCTACCAAACGATATCCGTAACCAGTTAGAAACCATCTTGCGCGAAGTCACTGTGTCTCGTAATGCACAATCCTTTGCTGTGAATGAAGCTAATAAAGAGTCGATTTTAGCGACTGGTAAGACGATTCACACCTTAACAGATGCCCAACGCGCCAAATGGAAAGCTGCCATGCTACCAGTGTGGGATCAGTTTAAGGATGATGTTGGCCAACAAAATATTGATGCGGCGCAAGCCTTTAACGCTCAATATTAAGCATTGCTAGCAAGCAATCTCCTGCCCCAGTTTAGTGATCTAATGTCACTGGCTGGGGCATCTCTATTTAAGTGTAGGTATTACATATGTCCGCTCCCACCGGTTTAAAGCTTAATCTGGGTGATCGCATAGAGCGTAACTTTATTGCTCTTTTACTTGGGTTGATGACCATGATTACCTTTGCCAATGTGGTGATCCGAAAGCTACAAGAAATGGATTTTTGGCGCAGTGACTGGTTTGAGCCTTGGGCCGAACCGCTATCTACCTTTGGTCTGCAATCATTAGAGACCACCGTATTTCTTTTTGCTTGGATGGGTATCGTAGGCACCGCCTACATGGTGCGCATCAAGGCTCAGTTGGGTGTTGATGTGGCCCTCAACTACTTATCCCCCAGTTGGCGTAAAGCCGCCACTTTATTTGCTGTAGGGGCCTGCCTTTTATATACCTTACTGCTGCTTAAAGGTGGCTGGGATTACTGGGCGCCGTTTGCCAATTTACCCCCTACAGAAGGGCGTATTATCCCCGAAGGTTTTAAGACTCGTTATTTACACCAAGGTTATTACGAAGTTAATGACATCGTGATGCCGCAGTGGGCACAGTTTTTAGGTGACTGGTTTAATGATGGTGAAAAGTACGAAAAAATACCCCGTTTTATTCCCTATTTTGCCTTACCTTTAGGTATCAGTATGCTTTTATGGCGCTACCTAAGAGTGGCTGTGGAGGTGATGCAAGGCAAAGCTAACATGATCATTGCTAGCCACGAAGCCGAAGACTTAGTTGACCAAGCCGCCGCCGTAGCAGACAAGGATTAATCAGATGGAAGCCTTATATTTATTTGTATTAGTCATTTTATTGCTATTAGTGGGCGTGCCTATTGCCGTGTCCCTAGGCCTTAGCTCGATCTTATTTTTATTGGTTTATTCTGACAGCTCATTAGCCTCAGTGGCCCAAACCTTATTTTCAGCCTTTGAAGGGCACTACACCTTACTTGCGATTCCCTTTTTTATTTTAGCCTCTAGTTTTATGTCTACAGGAGGAGTGGCACAACGGATTATCCGCTTCTCCATTGCTTGTGTGGGCCATTTCCACGGTGGCTTAGCCATCGCTGGCGTGTTTGCTTGTATGATGTTTGCCGCTCTGTCTGGCTCATCACCAGCCACCGTGGTGGCTATTGGCTCCATTGTCATCGCTGCCATGCGCAAAGTAGGTTATAGCAAAGATTTTGCTGCTGGGGTTATTTGCAATGCGGGTACCCTAGGCATTTTAATCCCGCCCTCTATTGTTATGGTGGTGTACGCAGCGGCTACAGACGTGTCTGTTGGGCGCATGTTCCTGGCGGGTGTCATCCCTGGCTTATTGGCCGGCACCATGCTCATGATTAGTATTTATTTTTATGCCCGTTACAAAGGCATGCCCAGGGGTGAGTGGGCTGGTTGGACTGAAGTTTTTAGTGCTGCACGAGGTGCAAGCTGGGGCTTGTTCCTAGTGGTGATCATTTTAGGGGGCATTTATGGGGGTTACTTTACGCCAACCGAAGCCGCCGCAGTGGCGTCGGTGTATGCCTTTATTGTGTCTATGTTTATTTATCGTGACATGGGTCCACTTAAAACTGCCGAGGGCCAAGCGCCACTGTCCCTGATACATCATCCCAGAGCCCTTATTACCGCATGGTTTCACAAGGACACTAGAGCCACCTTATTCGACGCCGGCCGCTTGTCCATTACTTTATTGTTCATTATAGCCAATGCCTTAATTTTAAAACATGTTCTCACCGATGAACAAATCCCACAAACCATTGCCACAGCTATGTTGGCAGCAGGTTTGGGTCCGATTATGTTCCTTGTCATGGTGAATCTGATCCTCTTAATTGGGGGCCAATTTATGGAGCCCTCTGGGCTAATTGTTATCGTGGCCCCACTAGTGTTCCCCATTGCCATCGAGTTGGGCATAGACCCCATCCACTTGGGCATCATCATGGTGGTTAATATGGAAATTGGTATGATCACCCCGCCCGTTGGCCTCAACTTGTTTGTTACCTCTGGGGTGGCTGGCATGTCAATGATGCGTGTGGTGAAGGCCGCCACTCCATGGTTAGGTATCTTATTTATATTCTTGATCATTGTGACTTACGTACCCATTATATCGACTTTCTTACCCACCTATTTTATGGGCCCAGAAATAATCACTCGCTAAGGCGTTGCTGCACCTGTATTGTTTAAGCTGAGATCATCAGGCATAGGTTGCTTGGTGGTCTGCTGGCAATTTACCGGGGTAGGCGCACACCTGTTGCATCCATGTTAGAGCAATGTATAGGGGTGTTAAAGCCTTAGGCTGAGTCTGTTAACGGGCTGTTTGTGTAATTTTTTGCTGACTAGGTTTGATTAAAATAGGCCCTTTAATGCGCAAGTTTGCTTCAACAGCTCAAGCTCGACTTGCCACCAGACTTGCGTTTTTTGCAGCTGGGTTTGCAATGGCCTCTTGTGCGCCCTTATTCCCATTTATAAAACAAAATGTTGCCGCTGATGAGCGTCAATTTGGCCTTCTTTTACTCTGCTTCGGGGTAGGATCACTTATAGCAATGCCTATTGCTGGGTTGGTCGCTGCACGACATGGCCCTAGATCCATGGTGTTGCTAGGCGGTTTTGGACTGGTTGTTTTTCTACCCACTTTAGCGATTGCCCACACGCCTTTGATACTGGCTACCGCCCTGTTTCTTTTTGGCGCTTCACTTGGCACCATCGACGTGGCCATGAATCTTCATGGCGTTGTTGTGGAAGCCCAAGAAAAACGCTCCTTAATGTCGAGTTTTCATGCTCAGTTTAGTGTTGGCGGACTATGTGGGGCTGGCCTGATGACCTTGCTTTTATCTGTGGGGGTGTCACTCACACTGGCGGCATTGGTAGCTAGCCTAATCACACTGGCGGCCATGGTGCCCACTATTCGGCGGCTCTTATGGGTCAGCAGTAGCCAACAGAAAACCTTGGTGTGGCCCCACGGCATTGTGCTTTTGTTAGGATTTTTGGCGGCCATTATGTTTTTAGTAGAAGGTGCGGTACTCGATTGGGGAGCGCTGTTGATTATTGATCGTCAATTAGCTGCGCCACAAAATGCTGGTGTTGGCTATATTCTATTTTCGGCTGCTATGGTCATGGCACGTTTAACTGGCGATCGTATTGTGGGTGTTGTGGGTGAGTTATGGGTGCTTATTGCAGGCGGCATGTTAACCATCTTTGGCATTGCGGTAGTCTTGCTCTCAAGTTTACCATTACTGGCTTTGGCTGGCTTTGTATTGATTGGTTTGGGAGCGGCAAATTTGGTGCCTATTTTTTTCAGTGCTGCTGGCAGGCAAACGATCATGCCCCCTGGCCTGGCCATCGCCGCAGTCACCACAGCTGGCTACGCTGGCGTATTGGTGGGCCCAGCCATGATCGGTTTTGTGGCTGACATTATGGGCTTATCCATGGCGTTTTGGTGGCTGGCCTTGCTCATTGCACTCATACCTTTAACTGCCTACCTAGTGGTCAAGCATTAGCTTTGGGCAGTGGACAGCCATCACTCCCGCCGATTTAACCCGTGCTCTTTGAGTCACCAAAAAGGCTTTTAAGACCGTACATGCTAGCGGCAACTGATGGGCCTATGCCTAGGGCAAATAACACGGTTCCAAGGCCCACAGTGCCACCTAAAGCCCACCCAGCAGCAATCACTGTTAGCTCAATGCCACTGCGAACCCAAGCAATAGGTATGTCTGTCACCTTTTGCAGGCCGGTCATTAACCCGTCTCTTGGTCCGGGTCCCAAATTGGCAATTAAATATAAGCCACCACCAAAACCAGTCACCAAGACGCCAAGGGTGGCTTCTGCAAGCTTTAATAAAAAGTGATCAAAGGTGGGCAAAAACGGCAGTACGAATTCAAGAACCAATGAAATAATCACAGCATTGAGCACGGTGCCAATACCTGGCATTTGTCTCAGGGGCACCCATAGAAAGAGCACCACAACACTGGTGAAAAATGTAGCAAAGCCGATGCTCCAATCAGTCACCTGCATAATACCTTGAGCCAAAACAGTCCATGGACTCACACCAACACCTGCGGCCACCAGTAACGCCTCTCCCAAGCCAAACAGGATAAGGCCTATGACAAGGAAAAAAACAGACACTAAAGGTGGCGTTAGTGTCAGTGCCTTGGGCGCGCTCCAAAACAGTGATGGGACAGCTTTAACCGATAAGAATTTTGGCTTTAATATCATTTTCCGTAATGTCTCGTTGCAGTCAACTACAACTCTGAATGAAGGGTTTTAATAGGCATCACAAAAGCACCTAACAGGGGCGTATGATAACACTGAGAGGGTGTCGTTGAGGACCATCATTTTCATACTTGATGAGTGATGGCCGCCCATGGAATCTCCACCAACTGGGGGCCAAAGGAAAATCCCATGGTGGCAACTCAGGTAGTATGACTCACTCGGCCTTTAAACCATAATTAACCGTTGAGATCAGACACTAAGCGCTTTATTTCTTGATGCTCTGGCATTAATGCAGACTGGGTGTTACTCCCCGTTGCAGCATCAATACTGAAGAATTTCATCAGATCATTAAGTTCAGCCGCTTGTTGCGTTAAGGCGCCAGCTGCTGCTGCCGATTCTTCTACTAAAGCAGAGTTTTGTTGGTTTAATGAGTCCAACTGGGAGACGGCATGATTAACCTGGTCAATGCCTGAGGCTTGTTCGTTGCTTGCCGTGGCAATTTCACCCACAGTAGTGGAGACCACCTCTAGCGAGCGGCGGATCTTATCCAGCGAGTCACCCGTTCGATTGACCAAAAGGCTGCCTTGTTCCACTCGGGCACTGCTGTCGTGGATAAGATCAGTAATGTCTTTGGCGGCCCCGGCAGCTCGCTGGGCTAAAGATCGCACTTCACCTGCCACAACCGCAAAACCCCGACCATGTTCGCCTGCTCGAGCCGCCTCTACTGATGCATTGAGTGCCAAAAGATTAGTTTGGAAGGCAATGCCATCGATCAAACTAATAATGTCCGCTATTTTTTGACTCGCTTGGGCAATTTGTCCCATCGCTTCTACTGCTTGTGTGACCACCATGCCACTAGCTTGAGCTTGCTCCATGGAGTCCTTCATTAAGCCGTTGGCCCGGTCTGCATTGTCTGCATTCTGGCGCACTGAACTCGCCATTTGTTCCATACTTGCCGCCGTTTCTTCAAGCGATGATGCTTGGGTGGCCGTTCGATTAGTTAGGTCTTCACCACCACGGGCAATTTCATCTGCGCCGCGCCCAACATCTTGTGCCATCGATCTTACTTCTCCAACAATGCTAGCCACACTAGTACTAATGCCATTGAGTGAGACGGCAATATTATTCAGTTCACCTTCGTAGTTATCACTCATTACTTGCGTTAGGTCCCCATCACTCATAGCCGACGCAACCTGGGTCACTTCCTGTACTGCTTGTTCTAAGGCCTGCATGGAATTGTTAATGTTGTCTTTCAAGTGGTTTAGGTCGCCCTCTAAATGCACATTAATGCGCCGATTAAAACGCCCTTGGGCCAGCGCCTGCATCACTTGGCCAATTTCGCCCAGTGCCGTTTCCATATTAGCCATCGCTCCATCAACCTGTTGACGAAAATTGCTTTCTATATTACCCGTCATACGGGCGCTAAAGTCGCCTGAGGAGAGACTGGCCATCACCTGAGCCAATGAGTCCATGGTGGCTGCCACGCTATCTGCAGAATCGTTGGTCGCTTGCTTGAGGGCGTTAAAGTCACCCGCTAAAGGCAGGTCTACACGATGGCTAAAGTCGCCAGCAGCAACTGCAGCCATGACACTATTAATTTGGCTAATGGCACTTTGTTGACGCTCTAATAGCCCATTTAAAGCATGGCCAGCTTGACCGGTCTCGTCACGGCTTGGATTTTTATAACGTACCGAAAGATCTCCCGTTTGTTCAACTCGACCCATGACATGGGCTAAAATAAGCATGGGCTTGGCCATGATTGTGGCAAACGTAAACGCTAAAACAATCACTAAAACCACTCCTATAGCGGCAATAATCAACATTGTTTTTTGTAAGGCTACAATGGGAGCAAAGGCTTCTGCCTCATCAATTTCGGCAATAATATTCCACACCACTCCATCGTGTAACGGTAGCGGAGCATATGCTGAAAGTACGGCATTACCGTTGTAATCAGTGATCAGTTGACTGGCTGTCTGACCAAGGAGGGACTGTCGCACAGCTTCAGTGTCCACTCGGCCCAATTCTGGGTTAGCAAAGGAAGCCTTAATACTGTGATTAACTGGGTCAAGGAAAGAACTGGATCGCATTAACAAATCAGCACCTACCAAATAGGTTTCTCCAGTGTCACCCAAGCCCGTGCGTTCAGTCATAATGTGATCAATGCCTGCCGTGGAGATTTGCATGGCCAAAATCATTACCGCTTCACCTTGCACCAACACAGGTAGGGCAATAAAAGCAGCGGGATCGCCGTTGCTAGGCGCATAGGGCGCCAGATCAGACAGGTGGTATTGACCATCAAGAATAGATTTTTGTACGACCTCGCCAAGACCAGAGTCCTTATATTTTCCAAAAACCAGGTTCGTTTGATAGTCTGCTTCTTGAGTAACGCTATAGAAACAGTAGCCTTCAAGATCCAATAAAAAGAGGTCGTAGTAGTCGTTACGTTCTATATAACGGCTAAATAAAGTGTGCCCGTTTTCATCCACTTGGCTCAGAGCGCCCTCCAAACCTTGATTTTCGATTAATAGCGAAAGATTGTCTGCCAGAGTTTCAATGCCATGCTGAGCATTGGTAAAGTGCTGGGTAATTTGATTGGCTTTGATCGTCCGTTGCGCTTGTAACTGTTCAAATCGCTGCTGCTCCAAGGCAGCACGACTGTTTTGGAGGCCAATCAACCCTATGATTAGGGCGGGTAATATACCGACTAAAAGTATCAGCAAAATTAGCTTTTGTTTTAAGTTCATGTGCATCCTTGTTTGAACAGTGTATGCAATATAATGAATATTAGCACTTGGACTACAAAGCTGCAAAATAATTGCCACAACTTTTGTCACGGCCACCGCTGGTTAAGCCCTTATAAAAGAGCGGTTCAAGCACTGGGAGTGTGGGGCAGTATTAGCCACAAAAGAGGCTGACATCTTGAGGATAATGGCCGAAGGCTGCCTAGATTACTGGCGACACCAATGTTAACAACGGCGTCTATGTGGTGACTAAGCTTAACTAAAAAAAATGGCGCTCAGTGAATAAGAGTTTAGGGTGATCTGGCCAGGGTTGGGAGTCGGGGGTCGGGGGTCGAGGACCAGAGATCAGGAATCATGTGCAGGAAACTTAACAGACCGCGTTTGCACGTGCCGTGCAAACCACCATGCCGTTAGCACCCCGGTTGATGCAAGCAGTACAATAATAGTGGCAAGGGCATTAATTTTTGGACTAATGCCTAAGCGCACACTGGAGTAGACCACCATTGGTAGGGTGGTTGACCCTGGTCCAGACACAAAGCTGGCAATGACTAGGTCGTCTAATGACAGGGTGAAGGCTAATAACCAACCAGAAATAAGCGCCGGAGCAATGATCGGCAAGGTGATTAAAAAGAACACCTTCCAAGGGGGGGCGCCTAGATCGCGAGCAGCTTCTTCGAGGGAGGCATCCATTTCTCTTAATCGTGAACTCACCACCACCGCCACAAAAGCCGTACAAAAGGTCACATGGGCAATCCAAATGGTGAGCATCCCCCTACCAGCAGGCCAGCCTATGGTTTGAGCCATGGCCACAAACAACAGTAACAGGGATAATCCAGTAATGACTTCGGGCATCACCAAGGGTGCTGTAATCATACTAGTAAACGCTACTTTACCTTTAAACTGCCCCATTCTGACCATCACGATAGATGCCATAGTCCCCACAACCACAGCCGCAGATGCCGCAAGAAAGGCTATTTTAAAACTCATCCATGCGGCGCCCAACATCTGTTTATCGTGTAATAACTCGCCGTACCATTTGGTAGAAAACCCGCCCCACACCGTCACCAATTTAGATTCGTTAAAAGAGAATATGATGAGAATTAAAATAGGCAAGTAAAGGAATATAAAACCTAGGGTGAGGTAGGTTTTGCCTAAATTTGAGACTTTTTTACCCATAAACTAGCTCCTTAATGCTCTAATTCACGAGCTTGGTAGCGGTGAAATAAGGTGATGGGTAACAGCAGTAATAACAACATTACGATGGCCACTGCTGAAGCCACCGGCCAATCTCGATTGTTAAAGAACTCTTGCCACAAGACTTTACCAATCATTAAGGTTTCGGCACCGCCCAACATATCAGGAATAATAAACTCACCCACAGCTGGAATAAATACCAACATTGAGCCTGCTATTATGCCAGCCTTTGATAGGGGCAAGGTCACGGCCATGAACACTTTCCACGGCGCTGCGCCTAAATCTGCAGCGGCCTCTAATAGTGAGTTGTCCAACTTCATTAAGTTAGTGTAAAGAGGCAGCACCATAAAGGGTAGGTAGGCATAAACAATACCCACATAAACAGCAAATTCGGTATTCAGCATCGCCATAGGCTCGTCGATGATACCTAACCACATGAGAAAGTTATTGATCAAGCCATTATTTTTTAAGATGCCTACCCATGCATAAATCCGAATCAGAAAAGACGTCCAAGAGGGTAAAATAACCAGCATCAATAAGGCATTACGGGTTGCCGGTTCAGCTCGGGCAATGACATAGGCAATGGGGTATGCCACTAACAAACAGATGAGCGTAGCGATAGCAGCAATACGAATAGAACTTAAGTAGGCACGGATATACAGGTCATCGGTGAATAGGTAAGCATAATTGCCCAAATTAAGGCTCAGGGTCAATTGTTGCTCCGCCCAAGTCATTAGGTCCGTATAGGGTGGAATAGCATAGGCCATCTCAGAAAAGCTGATTTTAAAAACAATCACAAAGGGCGCTAAAAAAAACAGTGCCAACCATAAATACGGTACACCAATGACACTACGCCGGCCCCAACTCATTGGTAAAGCACCACGGCACTGGTATTCGACCAATGGAGATAGACCTGATCTTGCCAGGTGACCTTTTGTTCATGTCGATCATTATTAGTGCCAACCGACATAACTCGTTTGCCATTAGACAATTTGACATAATAAACTGAGTGACCGCCAAGATAAGCAATGTCTTCAACCACACCCGTTAACCAATTAGACATGGCCTCAGGCTGCTGCCGGCTCATAATGATCTTTTCTGGTCTTACTGCCACTGCAAGCTTCGCTCCAATAGGCGCGTTAATACCGGCCTCGACTTGGATCGGCACAGTAAAGTCAGAGCAGGTCAAGCCGCTGTAGTGTGTCTCTAACTGTGTCACTTCAGCATCAAATATATTCACTGAACCGATAAATTCAGCGGTGTGTCGACTATTGGGGAATTCATAAATTTCACTAGGAGTCCCCACCTGCATAATTTCGCCTTCGTGCATCACACTAATGCGGTTTGCCATGGTCATGGCTTCTTCTTGGTCGTGAGTCACCATGACACAGGTCACACCAACGGCCTCGATAATATCAACCACTTCGAGTTGCATTTCGCTACGCAATTTTTTATCTAACGCACCCATGGGCTCGTCTAGTAATAGCACCTTGGGCTTCTTAGCTAAGCTTCGAGCTAAGGCCACACGCTGGCGCTGACCACCAGACAACTGGTCTGGTTTGCGCTCAGCAAAGTCTTGCATGCGCACTAAGCTAAGTAATTCAGACACTTTGTTAGCTATTTCAGGCTTCGAAAGCCGATGTTTCTTTTCTTGTTTTAAACCAAAAGCAACATTCTGTGCCACGGTCATATGGGGGAAGAGGGCGTAAGACTGAAACATCATATTCACCGGCCGCCGATGGGGTGGCACTTGAGAGATGTCTTCGCCATCTATAAATATGGCGCCTGCTGACGGGGTTTCAAAGCCCGCCAGCATGCGTAGAAGGGTTGTTTTGCCACAACCCGAGCCACCCAACAAGGCAAATATTTCACCCTTATTGATGCTTAAATTCACCTCTTTAACAGCGTCTAAGCCACCAAATTGTTTACTTACTTGGCGAATTTCCAACATCGGTTGGTTACTCTGAGTCATGACACCATCCTTAGTTTGAGCTACGAATGTCAGTCCAAACACGGTTCATGGTGCGGGTCACTTTTGGAGGCAGAACGTCAAAGGTGAACAAGTTAGCCTTAGCTTCTTCTGATGGATAGATACCTGGATGGGCTAAAATTTCTTCGTCAATAAGGCTAGAGGCTGTGGCGTTAGCATTGGCGTACCATACATAGTCTGTAATCGAGGCAATCACTTCTGGCCGCAAGATGTAGTCTAAGAACTTGTGGGCATTGCCAACGTTGGCAGCATCGGCGGGGATGGCCAACATATCAAACCACAGGGGGGCACCTTCTTTGGGGATAACATACTCTACCGATACACCGTTGTCGGCTTCTGCAGCACGATCGCCTGCCATTAAAATATCACCTGACCAACCCACAGCAAAACAAATATCTCCGTTGGCTAGCTCATTAATATAGTTAGAAGAGTGGAACTTGGTAATGTGTGGACGAATCGCCTGCATTAACTCTTTAACAGGGCCTTTATAGTCTGCAAGGTCGTTACTGTTAGGGTCTAATTTGAGGTAATTAAGTGCTACCGGCAAGATCTCGTCGGCCGAATCTAGCAGGTTAACGCCACAGGTGGCCAATTTAGAAATATTCTCTTCTTTAAACAACATATCCCACGAATCAACAGGCGCATCATCACCTAAAACAGCGGCCACCATGTCGGGGTTGTAGCCCATGCCAGTCGTGCCCCACAGATAGGGAATAGCGTACGCATTGTCAGGGTCTACATTAGTTAAGCGCCCCATTAGTTCGCTATCTAGATGACTATAATTGGAAAGCTTAGACTTATCTAAGGGTTGGAACACGCCCGCCATAATCTGGCGACCCAAGAAAGATGAACTGGGCACGACTAAATCGTAGCCAGAGTTGCCCGCTAATAACTTAGCCTCTAGCACATCATTACTATCAAAAACGTCGTACACCACTTTAATGCCAGTTTCAGCTTCAAAGTTAGCGATAGTGTCTTCGGCAATATAGTCTGACCAGTTATAAAGATGTAACACCTCCTCTGCATGCACAGAGCCTGTCATTAGGCTTGTGGCTAATGCCAACGACGTTAGTGAGGTAGTTAATTTCTTGCTTAGCATGTTAAAGACTCCATTGTTGTTTAAGTTTAGTCGCTGCTTGCCTACTAATTAGGCACAAAAATAAGCCTAGCTCTCGCTAAGGCTCAAAGGTTAAGCCTCTACTTGGGCGAGTGTCTGATCGAGGGATCGCTTCGTTTTCTCCATCAATTCATCAATTTCTAGTTTACTAATAATCAAGGGTGGACACATAATCATGCTATCTCCTACAGCTCGCATAACCAAACCGTTGGCCAAGGCATAATCACGGCAAATACCACCGATACCAAGCTCTTTAGGATAATTGGCATGGCTGGCTTTATCTTGCACCAACTCTATGGCCCCCATTAACCCGATACCACGAATCTGTCCAACCAACGGATGATCCAGTAGTTCAAGTAAGCGCTGCTGAAGATAGGGTCCCGTTTCATCTCTAACTTGCTCTACCAAACCTTCATTTTCAATGATACTCAGGTTTGCCGAGGCCACTGCGGCTGCCACTGGGTGGCCAGAATAGGTATAACCATGGGCAAACTCACCACTTTCAATCACGACCTTAGCGACTCGGTCGCTAATAAGCACCCCACCAATAGGCATATACCCAGATGATAGGCCCTTAGCGATAGTCATAAGGTCAGCCTTAATGCCAAGGGTTTCGCAGGCAAACCAGTTACCTGTGCGGCCAAACCCTGTAATCACTTCGTCAGCAATTAACAAAATATCGTACTGCGTACAGATGCGCTGAATTTCTGGCCAGTAGGTTGCCGGTGGCACAATGACCGCACCCGCGCCCTGCACCGGTTCACCAATAAAGGCGCCCACGTTTTCGGCACCCACCTGTAAGATTTTAGTTTCTAGGGCTTGCGCCGCACGTAAACCAAACTCGGCTTCAGTTTCGCCAGCCAAGGTTTCATGATACCAATGGGGTTGCATAATATGCTCAATCCCATCAATCACACCACCTTGAGCGTGCATGCCTTTCATACCCCCCAAACTCATGGAAGCCATGGTGCTACCATGATAGGCGTTGTCACGGGAAATAATGATGCGCTTATTGGGCTCACCCTTGGCTTGCCAATAGTGGCGTACTAAACGTACGTTAGTGTCGTTAGATTCAGACCCAGAACCTGTGAAAAATACATGACTAATGTAATCAGGTGCTAGTTTTTTAAGTTGTGCCGCTAGCTTAATGACCGGCGGATGCGCGGTGCCAAAAAAGCTATTATAGTAAGGTAGCTCGCGCATTTGCTGAGCCGCTACGTCAGCCAACTCATGGCGCCCATAACCAACGGCTACACACCATAGGCCAGCCATACCATCGAGTACTTTACCGCCATCAGAGTCGTATATATAACAGCCGTCTGCACCAGTGATAATGCGTGTGCCTTTTTCGTGCATGGCCTTTGAATCGGTGAACGGGTGCATGTAATGCTGTTTATCGAGTTCTTGTAGGGCTTTTGTGTCGTGTTGCTTAGTGTTATCTTGTTTTGCGTTCATTTTACTAATCTCCTATTACACACTGAGTAGCAGGTATTCACGTTCCCAAGAACTAATGACCTGCATAAAATTGTCGTTTTCTTTTTCTTTAACAGCCACATAGGCTTTCACAAATCGATCACCAAATATTTCTCTTAATGGCTCACACCGATCCAACTGAATAAGTGCTTCAGTTAAGCTGCGAGGTAATTCTCTGGTGCCTTTATCATAAGCACTGCCCTCAACAGGGGCGCTGGGTTCCAATTGTTCTTTCATACCTAAATAACCACACGCCAGGGTTGCTGCCATGGCCAAATAAGGGTTTGCGTCGGCGCCCCCTACTCTATTCTCAACTCGAATATTAGGGCCTGTTTTTTCTGGCACCCTCAAGCCTACAGTGCGGTTATCAAATCCCCAGTGCATATTCACTGGGGCGGACTCGTCCTTTAAAAAGCGTCGGTAGGAGTTTACATTGGGAGCAAACAGGGCAGTCACCGCTTTGGTGTACTTTTGCAAACCACCAATATAATGCTTGAGGGCTTCACTAATACCGCCGTCTTCACCAACAAAAATATTATTGCCCTGTGCATCCAATAGGCTTTGATGGATGTGCATAGAGCTTCCAGCCTGGTTTTGTAGCGGCTTAGCCATAAAAGTAGCCGATAGATTATGCTTGAAAGCCGCTTCTCGCAAGGTGCGTTTAAACAAGAACACTTGATCAGCTAAAGGCAAGGCTTCACCGTGGCGAAAGTTAATTTCCATCTGCCCTAAGCCTTCTTCATGGATCAGTGTCTCGACGTCAAGGTTTTGCGCCTCACAGTAGTCATAGACATCTTCAAACAAGGGGTCAAATTCATTCACAGCGTCAATGCTATAAGACTGGCGGCCAGTCTCCGCCCGGCCAGTGCGACCTACTGGCGGCTCTAGTGGAGAATCTGGGTTAAGGCTTTTTTGGGTCAGGTAAAACTCAGCCTCTGGTGCAACAATAGGCGTAAGTCCGATGTCTGCGTATAACTTAAGCACCTTGCGCAAGACTGTGCGTGGGGCCAAATCAACAAGCTCTCCATGAATGTCATAACAATCATGTATAATTTGCGCAGTGGGCTCACTTGCCCAAGGCAATAAGTGAGCTGCATTAGGATCTGGCCTTAGGTAAACGTCAATTTCTGCAGGATCAATCATGCTGTAGTCATCTAAATA
>Ga0075441_10000485_pt1 | contig 20123 bp, 19 predicted proteins | sample CoawatmetaG00DNA_FD_71582 | JGI IMG/M metagenome (GOLD analysis project Ga0075441, IMG submission 71582) | Marine microbial communities from the West Antarctic Peninsula - Coastal water metaG002-DNA | ecosystem: Environmental > Aquatic > Marine > Coastal | place: Atlantic Ocean: West Antarctic...
CTGCGGCGCGCGTTCATATTATGCAAGACGAAACTGAGTATCCTCTCGGTGAATATCGAAAGATTAACGTGCGTGGCACGCTCAATCTTGCCCGCCAGGCCGCACGCGCAGGTGTTCGCCGGTTTATTTTCATCAGCTCAATAAAGGTTAATGGCGAGCACAGCCCAAGAGGATTTCCTTTTACTGCCGACGCCGCACCTGCCCCGGAAGACGCTTATGGAATCTCTAAGCTGGAAGCTGAGGAAGCCTTGAGTGCAGTAGCAACTGAAACCGGAATGGAAGTGGTTATTATCCGCCCCCCGCTTGTTTATGGTCCGGGCGTAAAAGGTAACTTTGCCACTTTGATCGAGCTGCTTGAAAAAGGTGTTCCTTTACCCTTGGGAGCCATACACAACAAGCGCTCTTTAGTGGCCCTAGATAACTTGGTAGATCTTATCGTGACCTGCATTGATCACCCTAAAGCGGGCAATCAGGTATTTCTTGCCGGTGATGGGGAGGATGTTTCTACCACGGAGTTGTTGCGTGGAATTGGTAACGCGATTGGCCGACCTGCCCGCCTGATTCCGGTGCCTGCGGCTGTGTTGATGTTTGGTGCGGGCCTGCTGGGGAAAAAGGCAGTTGCGCAGCGTGTATTGGGTTCATTGCAGGTGGATATTTCGAAAACTCGGCGTATGTTGGGTTGGGAACCGCCGCTTTCATTGGAGGAAGGTCTGAGGCGCTGTTTTGATTCGGAGAGATCATGTTGATTCGATTTTGTGACCTTTGTTTTGCATTCCTTGGCCTGGTGCTTGGGCTCCCGATTTTGATGATTCTATGGATGGTAGGCTTTCTCGACACGGGCTCGCCCTTGTTTCGTCAGCAGCGTGTAGGACGAAATAAACAGCCATTTACGTTGGTGAAGTTCCGGACGATGAAGAAAGACACGGCTTCGGTGGCCAGCCATCTTGCCAGCGCAGACTCAATAACACCGTTTGGCCGCTTTCTTCGTCGAACCAAATTGGATGAGTTGCCTCAGCTATGGAATGTGCTTAAGGGCGAGATGAGCCTGGTAGGGCCACGCCCTTGTTTGTTTAGTCAAGACGAACTAATTGCAGAAAGGGAAAATCGGGGAGTCTTGGCTGTTCGGCCAGGGATTACAGGACTGGCACAGATCAATGGCATTGATATGTCTACTCCGGCGTTGCTGGCAGAGACTGACAAAAAGATGCTTGATAGCCTGACTACCATCGCTTATTTCAAATATATTTTCTTGACTGTTGGCGGAAAAGGTATAGGTGACCGTATTCCTGGTACGAAATAATACACTAAGGCTATTGTGCTGAATGTAATCCGGAAGGACGCAAATGTTGATTGAGGTATTGCTATGAAGAGTACGTTTATTAATAGCATTTTGCGTTTATCACGTCCTCAGAAACGCACCATTTCCGTTATAACGGACTTTTTGTTGCTTTCTTTGGCCGTATGGGCCGCTTTTGCCTTGAGATTTGAGAACTTGAGTTGGATGCCTTCTGAAAAGCAGATGTGGGTGTCGGTATTTACGGTGATTGTGACCATTGGCGCCTTCGTAAAGCTTGGCCTCTATCGAGCTGTGATTCGATACATCAGTGAGCACGCGTTTCTGGCAATCCTTGTTGGTGTGGCCTTCTCGAGTGTAACGCTCATTGTTCTGGGCTTTCTCTTTCAGACGATGGTTCCTCGTTCCGTGCCAGTTATATATGGTGCGTTTGCGTTTATATTGGTTGCAGGTACGCGCTTTGGTGTGCGAACTGTGGTGAGCCGCCGAACTTATCGATCTAAAGATGGGGTTTTGATCGTTGGGGCCGGCCCAAAGGGTATGCAATTGGCGTCCGCCCTGGCACAGGGTGTTGAATACCGACCTCTTGGTTTTGTTTCGATGGTTGAGGCCAACCATAAGTCTATGATTGGGAGTTTGCCAGTTTATGCCCTGAACTATATTGATAAGGCGATTCGAGAGTTGGGTGCGTCTCGCGTGCTGATGGCGATTGAGGATTCCGAGCCTGTAAATCGCAAAGAACTCATGCGGATTCTTGAGGGGCTATCTGTACCGGTTCAAACGGTGCCTTCCATGTGTGAGCTTGTTGCCGGTGTTGCTCGAATCAATGACATTCGAGATCTGGAAATAGAGGATCTTTTGGGACGCGACCCTGTGCGGCCCGATACGGCAATGGTTTCGCAGAGCTTATTTGGAAAATCCGTATTGGTAACCGGTGCCGGTGGGTCTATTGGCTCCGAACTTTGCCGACAGATTCTTCGGCATAAGCCTTCAAAACTGGTGTTATTCGAGCAGTCGGAATTTTCACTGTATGCCATCGAAAGAGAGCTCCAATCTATCAACCAGGTTGAAGCGTTGGGAGTATCATTGCATGCGGTACTTGGTAGCGTGACACATCGCCGTCGTTGTGAGGCGGTCATGCGGGCGTTTGGAATTCAGACGGTATACCACGCAGCGGCGTACAAGCACGTGCCGCTGGTAGAGCACAATGTCATAGAGGGAGTTCAGAACAATGTATTCGGAACCTTCCACGCTGCAGAGGCCGCGATTGCGACCGGCGTGGAGCGTTTTGTACTGATCTCCACTGACAAGGCTGTTCGACCCACTAACATTATGGGTGCGTCCAAGCGCATGGCTGAGTTAGTACTGCAAGGGTTGGCCCAGCGTCAGGGTGATACCGTCTTTTCGATGGTGCGGTTTGGAAATGTGCTGGGATCGTCAGGCTCGGTTGTCCCTTTGTTTCGTGACCAGATCCGTGACGGCGGCCCGGTAACGGTGACCCATCAGGATATTATCCGCTACTTCATGACCATTCCTGAGGCCAGCCAGTTGGTTCTGCAGGCGGGCAGTATGGGACAGGGTGGTGAGGTCTTTGTGCTGGACATGGGAGAGCCCGTCAGGATTGCCGACCTAGCGCGTAAAATGATTCATCTGATGGGGTTGGAAGAGCGAACGGAAGATAATCCGGATGGGGATATTGAGATCGTATACACCGGGTTGCGGCCGGGAGAAAAGCTCTATGAAGAGCTTCTGATTGGGGATAACCCGCAGGGTACAGCGCATCCAAGGATTATGATGGCGCGAGAGGTGTCCCTGGAGTGGAGTGAAGTGGAAGAGCTTCTCGGCAAGCTTACTAGAGCCAGCCAGGCGTTCGATTGTGGTGCTGTGATTCACCTTCTTCAGGAAGCTCGTACAGGATATGCCCCAAACGGGGAGGTGGCAGACCTTGTGTGGTGTAGTGGCAAAAACACTATTGGTGAGAAGTCGGACTCCAAGGTATTGAGCTTCGGAAGCGGATTCTCAGACCTTTAACAGCGATATCGCCAGACGGTAATCGACATGGGAAGTCGTATGATTGAAATAAAGCACCACGGTGCTGTATCCGGTGTTACCGGTTCGTGCCACGAGCTCTTGCTTTCAGAAAACGGTATATTGGTTGACTGCGGATTGTTTCAGGGCGCCGAGAAAGAGAGTCATAATGCGGCTGATAGCTGTATAATTGATTTTCCCATTGATCATATCCGCGCACTGATCGTAACCCATGTGCACATAGACCACGTGGGCAGGATTCCCTACCTTTTGGCCGCCGGATTTGACGGCCCCATCATCTGCTCTGAACCTTCGGCGATCATGCTCCCGGAAATCCTTGAGGATGCCCTCAGAATCGGTTTCACTCGAGACCGCGGCTTAATCAATAGAGTTCTGGACAAGATTCGGTCGCAGCTTGTGCCCTTGGCTTATGGCCAGTGGCATGAAGTATTGAGCGATGAATCGGAAGCTCTGAATGTGCGTTTGCAACGTGCAGGGCATATTTTGGGCTCTGCCTATGTGGAATGTGATGCTCAAACGGTTGAAGGGCACGAGCGTATCGTGTTCAGCGGGGATTTGGGCGCACCGCATTCACCACTGCTCCCAGCACCGGAATCGCCCGAGAAAGCGGATCGTTTAATTATAGAGAGCACTTACGGCGATAAGAACCATGAAGACCGGAAAACCCGCCGCTATCGTTTGAAATCGGTTCTTGAACATGCGTTGGAGGATGGCGGTACGGTTTTGATTCCGGCATTCAGCATTGGCCGCACGCAGGAATTGCTCTACGAGATAGAGGGTCTGATTGCGGAATTTGGTGATGAGGCGATCGAGCAGACTGGCGATTCACCGTCTCCCAACGCTCTTAATTGGAAGGACCTTGAGATCATTGTGGATTCGCCTCTGGCGGCCGAATTTACACGAATCTACCGGGATCTGAAGCCATACTGGGATAACGAGGCCCTTGCCTTGGTAAAAGCCGGAAGGCATCCGCTATCGTTTGAGCAGCTGACGGTTATTGGTTCTCACGAAGATCACCTGAATGCTGTGGATTATTTGGCCAGATTACATCGGCCTTGCGTGGTAATTGCGGGATCTGGCATGTGTGCCGGCGGCCGGGTGGTGAATTACCTTAAGGCTATGTTGGGCGATCGGCGTAACGATGTTCTTTTTGTTGGATATCAGGCTGCCGGTACACCGGGCAGAGATATTCTTACCTATGGTTCCCAGGGCGGTTGGGTTGAGTTGGACGGAGAGCGGTATGACATCCGCGCCCGAATTCACTCGGTTGGTGGGTATTCGGCCCATGCCGGGCAGGGGGATTTGCTGACCTTTGTTGACGGGATTCCCCGCTCGCCTAAAGAGATCCGTATTGTGCACGGAGATGCGGGCGCAAAAGAAGCATTGAAGGTAGAATTGCAGGCACTGGTGCCGGAATCCAAAGTACTGATTCCCGCTGGCTAGAACAGAATTAAAGGACAAATCCGAGGCATTTGGAGGGATGATGAAAAAAATTGCGGTTGTAGGCCTGGGCTACGTTGGTTTGCCTTTGGCTGCTGCATTCGGCGAAAAGCGAGAGGTGGTTGGTTTTGATATTAACGCCAAGCGGATTGCTGAACTCAAGGACGGTGTAGATTTCACTCGCGAGGTCTCCTCCGAAGAGCTGGCTACTTCCAGGTATTTGTCCTTCACGGATTCTCTGGATGGCATCGCGGATTGCCAGATCTATATAGTGACCGTGCCCACGCCCATCGATGAGTATAAATCACCGGATCTCACCCCCTTGATAAAAGCCAGCGAAAGCGTGGGTAAAGTCCTGAAGAAGGGCGACATCGTTATTTATGAGTCCACGGTGTTCCCCGGTGCCACTGAGGAAGTCTGCGTTCCGGTTCTGGAAAAAATGTCTGGCCTGAAGTTCAATCAGGACTTCTTTGCCGGTTATAGCCCTGAACGTATCAACCCGGGTGATAAAGAACACCGCGTTACCACCATTATGAAGGTCACTTCGGGTTCCACTCCGGAGATTGCCGATGAGGTGAATAATCTCTACGCAGATATCATTACCGCCGGCACTCACAAAGCCAGCTCAATCAAGGTGGCGGAAGCCGCCAAGGTAATCGAGAACACTCAGCGGGATTTAAATATCGCGCTGATGAATGAGCTGTCGATGATTTTTGCCCGCATTGGGATCGATACCCATGAAGTGTTGGCCGCTGCTGGTACTAAATGGAATTTCCTGCCGTTCAAACCCGGATTGGTTGGCGGGCATTGTATTGGTGTCGATCCGTATTATCTCACCCATAAAGCCCAGGCTATTGGGTATCACCCGGAGATTATTCTTGCGGGCCGCCGTGTGAACGACAATATGGGCCCCTATGCCGCCGCTGAACTGGTCAAGGCGATGATCAAGAAAGGGCATACCATTGCCAATTCTCGGGTATTGGTAATGGGGCTAACGTTCAAGGAAAACTGCCCGGATTTGCGTAATACCCGCGTTATTGATGTGGTTAATGAGTTAAAGGATTTCGGTTGCCAGGTGGATGTCACCGACTGCTGGGCCAATAATGAAGAAGCCGAACATGAGTATGGTATTTCTCTGGTCCCGGAACCGAAAGCCGGTGAATATGATGCGGTATTTCTTGCGGTACCGCACCGGGAATATGCCGCTCTTTCAGCGGAGCAATTGCGTGCTTATACGAATGGTAATGGCGTTTTATTTGATTTGAAGGGTGTGTTGCCGTTAGGGGAGGCTGATTTGCGCCTCTGATCTTAATGTGAACTATGAAGCCGGCCAATGTGTCGGCTTTTTTTATTAAGTCGATTTAAGTAATTTGTTTTGCCTTGTTTTGGTTTATCTATTATTATTTGTTTCGACTCTCGGTCATATTTACTCAGTATTTAAAACCCCACGATAAAAGGTTTTATTTCCATGGCAAAGATTAATGATTATTACCAGAAGAAACAGCTGATGGAAAAGCTGGCCGCCGAGCTGGAGAAGCTCGAAAAGGACCAGGCACTGAAAAGCGAACTGGAATTTGAAAACAAAGTTCGCGATTTGATGAAAGAGTATGACAAATCACCGAAGGATGTTCTGCAGATTCTGTCTGCGATTGATCCTTCTATCGCTGGTGCCAAGGCTGAGACTGCAACTGGCACACGTGCCAAGCGCCCGCTGAAAACCTACAAGAACCCGCACACCGGTGAAATGGTAAAAACCCGCGGTGGCAATCACAAGACTCTGAATGAGTGGCGTGAAAAGTACGGTAAGGAAGCGGTACAGAGCTGGCAGCAGGATTAATTGCCCATTCCCCTCTCTCAATCGTGGGAGAGGGGAGTATCAACTGACAACAACTTTGTTTCGCCCGCTTTCCTTGGCTTTATACAAAGCCTCATCTGCCTTCTGCATCCACTGCATATAGTTCTCAGGCGTTTCGGTTAGTTGCGCGATGCCCATGCTTACCGTGTATTGAATATCCCCGGCACTGGTGCTAACGGTACTTTTTTCTATAGCCTCCCGAATGCGCTCGCAAATGACCCGGGCACTCTCGGCATCGGTTTCTGGCAAAATAATGCCGAACTCTTCACCGCCATAGCGGCCGGCACTGTCAGATTGCCGGATGTTGTTGCGCGTAACATCGGCGGTATGGCGAATGACTTCATCTCCGGCCAGGTGGCCGTAGGTGTCGTTCACCGGTTTGAAGTGGTCGATATCGAACATCACAAGGCTTGTGGCCTGGCCATATCGCCGGAAGCGCTCATATTCGGCATCCACCAGATTTTCCCAGGTGCCGCGGTTCAGCAACCCCGTCAGGCGATCCGTCATGCTGAGTTTGGCGAGCTGTTCGTTCGCACGTTCCAGGGCCCGTTTGCTGCTGGCAAATTCGGTAACGTCATATACCAGCAGGCAAACCTTCTCTACCTCTCCGTTAGGGGCTGTAATCGGGCTGATGGTCAGGTTCTGGAACATATATTCTTCAGTGCCCGTGATCGGGCGTGTATTCCGGAACTTGAACAGGTAAGGGCGCTGCTCCCAGGAGGTAAAGGCCCGGGTGTTCAGCATGGCGACGGCATCTACCTTGCGCGTAAGCCAGGCTTCCGGGATGTCCGGAAAGACTTCAAACAGTACCTTATCCCGAATCTGTCTGGCGGTAATGCCACTGTGGTGTTCCATGAAGCCGTTCCATGCCTGGACGTGGAAATCCAGGTCCAGCACCACCAGTCCCACCTCAACGGATTCGAGCATGTCCATTAACCAATGGAATTCGTTGGCGTCCTGATTAAAGGCCATAGTTAATCCACCAGATACGCGAGGCGTTTTTCAAGGAATGGGATGGAGTCCTCGGTTAGCAGGATCAGCATGTTGCATCGGATATCCCGGTTTTCCAGGGTGTAGCTGATCTCGATGCACAGCAATTGCTCTTCGCGCTTGCTGTGGTGATCCAAGAGTTCGTTAACCGGCCGGTGTTGACCGAGCACCGTGGGGTGGCTAAGGCCCAGTTTGAGATCGAGTTGATCACCGATACCATTGATAAAGGCGCCAAACAGGATGCTCGACATATCCATGAGCACTTCCACGTTCACGGATTCGCCTTCCAGCACGTCATAGTGCAGCAGTTCTGCCATTTCCCGGAAGCTGGCGTCTTCAAACAGCAGCAGTGCCTCACCGGCGATACCCGCGCCTGTAAAGCCCTGGCAAACGGCTGAATAGTTTTCTGCTCGTTGCGCAGCCGATATCGCCATGTGCAGCTCAGAGTTGGCGATAAATGCGACTTTGGGGATAGGTTGTTTGACAAACACCTTTAGCAGCCGGGCCAGCAGATCTGAGGACCGGCCCATGGCCACGTTGGAGATCTCCTGCAGGTAGTCGCTCAGGCTTACTGAGATTTCCGGGGCTGCTGCCTCTCGACTGTGCAGGCTGGCGTCGTTCAGGGCAGTGTCTTCAAGCTCGGATGGGCGATAGAAGCCGTACTCTTTGAGTAGTCGGGAGACAACGCCGGTGTCGGTTGGCTTCTTGATGAAGTCGATGGCGCCCAGTTTTCGTACGCGCTCCCGGGCTTCGGGTTGGATATCACCAGAGACTACGATGGTCAGAACCGGAAGATCTTCGGAACGAATGTGTTCCAGCACCTGGTAGCCGTCGAGTTCCGGCATGTTCAGGTCCAGAAATAACAGCTCGGCTTTCTGATCGCGAAGTATGGTTAGCGCCTCCTTGCCATCTCCGGCGAAGAGGATGTCGTCTGCCAGGCCGGGTGGCAGAGCTTTGGCCATTTGTTTGCGCGCCAGTGCAGAGTCGTCGCAGATCAATATTCTGGTGGTCATGGAGTGCCGTTTGGGGCCTTTAACGAAAGGGTGTAAGTATACCAATCTCAAGCGTTGTGTATATGCGGGCTACATTACAAGTTCGCTAAGCTACATGTTGGTTCCTAAGTTAGTTTAGTCCTGTGACGAACATCAAGCTTGAACAACAAATGACGGCCACGTAATGAATGAATGTGATGTACCTCACTCAATGTACGAGGCTCGGTCGGATATAGTCGTGTTGCGGTCAAAAAGAAACAGTTTGTTACAAAGAATAACGGGCCGCATGCCAGCACCGAAATAATAAAACCAGCGGGCAGGCATGGAGTCGGGTGTCGAAACTGACTCACTAAAACAATCAGAGACACAATCTATGACAACGCAAGCGTACGGATGCGCTGCCCTTACCATGCTTTGCCTGGGTATTTCGCCCGTTTCCCAGGCAGAACTTGAACCCATTTCAGATAATGCAATGGGTAAGGTAACCGGGCAGGCTTTTATGCAGATTGAGAATATTCCAGGCCAGAACCATGAGTTCACGCGCATGACGCTGACCATGGATGTGGAAACCCGCGTGAATATTGATGATATTCAGGCCGGCCAGATCAATGGCGGCACGGATTTCTCTGCCACCCACCTGGCCCTTGGTCACATCGCCCGTAACGATGGCGAGGTTTTCAATGGCAAGACCTACAACGCCGGGGATGATATTCCCTTTGAAGCGCGTATGCCCTACATCGAACTGGCGGAAGATGCCGCCGGTCTTGCCGGGTTCCGCATGGGGTTTCAGCAAGCTCGGGGTTCGGTGTCGTCTAACACCACCAGTTTCAGCGGTAATATTTCCGGGCTTAAGGTTCGGGAAGATGTGTCGGGCACCATATACGATACCGCGTTGTTTGCCGGGGAAGGAGAGACGGCCACTAATTATCGGGCGTCCCATATTGGTATTGCGCCCAATGGCAGTGAAACGCTGTCCTGTATTTCGGGTGTAAACTGCGCACCACTGACCAACCTGCGGTCCGTTATCGTAGGCGAGGAAGGCTCCGCCGAAGGCGAGGTTGCCTTTACCGATGGGTTTTTTATCGGTTTACAGCGCGATGATAATGTCGCTTGGCAGACACTGGATGGTGCCAACACCATCAGTGTAGGGAAAGGTGTATTTATTAACCTGCCAACGAATATGACGGTAGATTTGAGTCAATTGACGGGTGGAGGTGTCGACCGCCTGCGCACCCATCAGTCGGATATGGGTACCAAGCTGTTCTAATTGTGGATGGCTAGCAAAGCATAGAAGGATCGAAAGGCAAGGATGCCGACACTACTGCTGCTCAATGGTTTCAAGTTCTTTTTCTACGCCAATGACCATCCGCCCGCCCATGTTCATGTGCTCCGAGGTGAACGATGGGCTAAGATTGAGTTGTCGACTTTCGCGGTAAAGTACAGCACCCTCAAGAATCAGGAATTGAGGGAGTGCCTGAAGATCGTTGAACGTCATCAATCTGATTTTCTGGAGAGGTGGAATGCCTGGTTTCAAGGGTAAATCCGTTCATATTGACGACCGTCACTTGCACGTGGAGCTGGAAGACGGCCGCGTAATCTCCACGCCTGTGCATTGGTACCCTGAGTTGGAGGCAGCCTCTATTGCGGAGGTGCGTCAGTATCATTTCATCTGCGATGGTACGGGCATTGAGTGGGAGGCGTTGGACTATCACCTGAGCATCGAGGCGATGTTGACAGGTAATGCTCGGCAAAGTGCCGCGTAAGTTTGTTAAACTCCTGCGTCTGACTTTACTTCGGTTGCAGGAGTCTTCCTTTGATCCGCTCTTTCTACTGGCACGATTACGAAACCTTCGGTGTAGACCCGGTTCATGACCGGCCCTCTCAGTTTGCGGGTGTGCGCACCGATGCGGATCTGAATATCATCGAAGACCCGCTCGTGATTTATTGCAAGCCTGCCGATGATTACCTGCCATCCCCCGAAGCCTGCCTGATTACCGGTATCACACCCCAGAAGGCTCTGGAGGACGGATTTCCAGAAGCGGAGTTTATCGCCCAGATAAACGAAGCGTTCAGTCAGCCCGGTACCTGTGCTGTAGGCTACAACAGCCTGCGCTTTGATGATGAGGTTACCCGGCACACTCTTTACCGTAATCTCCGTGATCCCTATGCCCGAGAGTGGCAGAACGGCAATTCCCGCTGGGACATTATTGATATGGTGCGGCTGACTTATGCTTTGCGGCCCGAAGGTATCAACTGGCCCCGGAAAGAAGATGGTAGCCCCAGTTTCAGGCTGGAAGAGCTGACAGTGGCCAACGGCATTGCTCATGAGGCTGCGCACGATGCCATGTCGGATGTGTTGGCCACCATTGCCGTGGCAAAGCTGATCAAGGAAAAACAGCCCAAGCTGTTCGATTTCGTTCTGAACAACAAAGACAAACATTCCGCGCGGCAAATGCTGGATACCGCCGCTATGAAGCCGGTGTTTCATATTTCCGCCAAGTACCCGGCAGCAAGGGGTTGTTGTGCGCTGGTGGCGCCGTTGGCAGAGAGCCTGAGCAACAAGAACCAGGTGATCGTTTACGATCTTCGCGAAGACCCGGAGGCGCTGATCAATGCTTCCGTCGAGGAAATCCGTGAGCGGGTCTTTACGTCTCAGGCGGAACTGGGGGAGGGCGTTAACCGGTTCCCGCTGAAAGGTGTGCAACTGAACAAATGCCCGGTATTGGCGCCGGCGACCATGCTTTCCACACTGTCACGAGAGCGGTTGGCCGAGCTGGAGCTGGATGGAGACGTACTGCGGGCCAACCTGGCCAAACTGCGCAAAGCACCGGACCTGCCCGCCCGTGTTGCCCAGGCATTCGAACAGGATTTTCAGGGCAGCGACCTGACCGATCCCGACGAACAACTGTATGCTGGCGGTTTTATCAGCAAAACCGACCGGGAGAAACTCAACTGGTTGCTGACCCAGCCCGTGGATACGCTGGCCGAGCAGGAAGTGAGGTTTGAAGACTCTCGCCTGCCGGAGATGCTGTTCCGTTACCGTGCCCGAAACTATCCGAATACCCTGATTGGCGAGGAAATGGAGCGCTGGGAGCAGTTCCGTACGGAACGGTTGATGCAGCCGAAAAAAGGATGGCGCTCACTGGAGGCCTATGGTCAGGAGCTACAGCGATTGGCGGCTGATACGGAGCTGACGCCCAAGAAGCAGCAGATACTGGAGGACTTACATCTCTATGGCGAATCCCTGATTCCTTATATGTAAGTGGGGTCAGGCCTCAAGACATTTGGCGTTTGCAAATGTTCGGGGGGCTGACCCCTTTTATTTCTCGAATAGGACAGAAATATCGTCGGCGGTAATGGCCGAGCTGAAGGTATCAGCTTTGCCGTACAGACCGTCTGCAAGCTGGCTCTTCCTTGCCTGTAGTGCCTGAATTCGCTCTTCTACCGTGCCTTCGGTAATCAGACGGTACACGAAGACAGGTTTGTCCTGGCCGATGCGCCATGCGCGGTCTGTGGCTTGCTGTTCTGCTGCGGGATTCCACCACGGGTCATAGTGAATAACGCAGTCCGCGGCGGTCAGGTTCAGGCCGGTACCACCGGCTTTCAGGCTGATGAGGAAGACCGGGCTCTCGCCATTCTGAAACCGTTTAACCGGTGTGGCGCGGTCTCTGGTTTGGCCGGTGAGTTTTTCATAGCCTATGCCTGCCGCCTTCAAAGAGGTTTCGATCAGCGCCAGCATGCTGGTGAACTGAGAGAAGATGATGACCTTGCGTCCCTCATCCAGCAGTTGTTCCAACATTTCCATTAAAGCGTCGAGTTTGGCCGAACCGGCTGTTTCTTCCGGGTTAAGCAGAGCGGGATGGCAGCAGATTTGCCTGAGTTTCAGGAGCGCATCCAGTATTTCTATCTGGCTTCTTGCTGCGCCCTTTTCGGCAAGCAGTTTGCGAATGCGCTTATCCATGGTGGCGCGGATGGTCTCATACAGATCTTTCTGCTGGCGATTCAGCTCAACGTGACGCACGATCTCGGTTTTTTCCGGCAACTCCGGGGTTACCTGATCTTTCGTGCGCCTCAGCATAAATGGTCGCACCCGGCGGCTCAGCTCCGCATAACGGCTCTGATTGCCCTGTTCTTCAATAGGTTTTCGGTAGTGTTCGCGGAAGATTTTCTGGTCTGCCAGGTAGCCCGGCAGAATAAGATCAAACAGGGCCCATAGCTCCCCGAGGTGGTTTTCCATTGGTGTGCCGGTAAGTGCGATGCGGTTTTCGGCTGGTAGGCGGCGAGCCGCTTTGGACGTCACGGTTGCCGGGTTTTTCAGGTGCTGGGCCTCGTCGAAAAAAGCCAGGCTGTATGACTGGTTCTGGTGCTGTTCCAGATCCCGGTGCAGGAGTGGGTAGCTGGTGATCACAAGATCGGCCTCCGCTACCATGTCGAAGAATGGTTTACGACGTTGGCCATGGATCACCAGGCGTTTCAGCCTCGGGGTAAATTTCTCGGCTTCTGCCTCCCAGTTGGCAATAAGCGTGGTCGGGCATACCACCAGAGCAGGCGCGGAAAGCCGACCTGCGGCTTTTTCGGCCTGAATGCAGGCGAGGGTTTGTAGGGTCTTGCCCAGGCCCATATCGTCGGCAAGAACGCCGCCGAGCCCGAATTCTCGCAGGAACATCAGCCAGTTCAGGCCATCTTGCTGGTAGTGGCGCAGCTCTGCCCGAACCTCTGAGGGAATTGGAACATGGTTTAGTGCCTGAAAGGACGTGAGTTTTTCGCTGAGGTTGCGCAATTCTGCGTTGCTTTGCCAGTCTGCCGCCAGATCACCCATTACCTGTGCTGCATCCAGTTTCGGCAGCCTTAGTTTGCCGCCACGTTCTTTCCCTAACAGGCTCAACAGGGTTCGGGCCAATGGTCGGATGCGGTCTGAAACAACCCGGATGAGGGCGTCGCCGTTATGGAGCCAGAGGGTTTCAGGCAATGCATCGTCACTGTCATTGTTGAGGTCGAGATAAACCAGGGCCTGTTGTAGTAGCGGAATCAGGTCAATCTGTGTGCCGTTGTAGTCAATACCCACTTCAACATCAAACCAGCCCGGCGATTCTTCATCCGGCTTCAGACTGCCGTGCAGCTGGTCTATTTCAATAACCGGTACATCAAAACTCTCGTCCATTTCAATTTGCCAGCCGCCTGCATCCAGTCGCGGTAAATCGAAGGCAATGAAATCCAGCCACTGGTTACGGGTTGGCAAGGTGAAATCGAGAAAGCTGCCATACGGTAGCGCGTTAACCATGTCTGCTTCGAGATGATCGGTCATTGTTCCCGCCATTTTGAAATCGGGCAAATCACGATGTAGCCATTCGATTTCCGCATCCTCATCCCGAATGACCAGCAACGGGCCATTGTTGCCATCAACCAGAACCCGGGGTTCCTGTTCCGAGAACGCTACCCGGTGGCCTTCATAGCTGAACATTAACCTCGCCATTAGCAGGGGCAGTGTCCCGGGGGCGGGATGCTGAAGGCTGTACAGCTGCAGTATCGGCTGGGGTGCTGCCTGCACCATGGAGGGCACCTGGAAAGATTCAGGCAGAACGGCGCCGGCTTTTTCCAGTATGGGCGCAAGATCTGGCAAAGCCTGCTGAAGCTGGCTTTCCGCCAAGGGAGGGCACTGTTGCAGAAGCGCGGTTGTGCGGGCATCCAGCGAGTTCTCCACCCGCCCGATCAGGAGCTCTTTTTCGTCCAGATAGTAGGCGGGCGAGGTGTTCAACAGCCGAATGTGTGACGGGAGCGCCTTGCTGACCAGTTGCCAATGTTGTTTATCTGGCAACTGCATCCACTCAAAGCCGGATTCTAGAGTCTCTCCGAGTTGAAGCGGCGGGTTTCGAGTGGATTCCAGAAAGAAGCGGCTGGTTTTCAGCGCCGATTCAATAAAGTAGGCGCCCGTGGTCCCCTCCAGAACCGGTGCAACACGAAATGCTGTGGGCAGTGCGTTTAACCATGTGAGCGGTGCTATATCGCTCTCTCGCAGGTATTTCGGGCGATCGTATTCAAGGTTGGTACGGCTCCACACGGTGGTTTTGGAGCCCCTGGAATATTCTCCCGATTTACGACGCCGAACCTTGTTCACTGACAGGCTCTGCTGGCTGCGGTGCGGCTCTATGTGGAGCAGATACGCCAGACACTCAGGGTTGGAAGCGTTGTCAATCGAGCTGAAAACTGAGGCCGCCTGTTCCAGCCATGTTTCCGCTGTCGGGTATTTGTATCCTGTATCGGCTTCCGGTTCGTATTTTTCAGCACTCAGGCCTGCTTCGTAATTGGCCTGAAGTATAACGGCCGCCGCATGCTTACACCGGAACCCCACCGGGCAACTACAGAAGGTGTTTATTTTTCCGGGCAGGTAGCGGTCGAACCGAACCTCGGTGATATAGAGCTGGCGCTGGCTGCCAGAAACCTCCGCTCGCAGCACCTGTATGCTCATGCCTTCGGTTTCACGAACCAGGTTTTGTACCCGGCCCTGGCTGAAATAGCGCTTGCCTCGTTGCAGGCTGTTGGCGTCAAAGTTGAGGTTCAGGTTTGCTTGCGAGACTTGCATGGCTGAGAGCAGATACCGGTAGATTCAGAAACGTGAAAGCTACCGGAAACCAGCACCATGCTCAAACGAATTTGGGCCAGGCCCTCCGGACATTTTGCCTGGGCAAATGTCCGGAGGGCTGACCCCCATTGTTTAGCGCCGACGCTGAAAATACACGCTCAGGTTCTGCCCCATCAGACTTTGAACTTCACTCCCCAGGGCTTCCGCCTGGATCTGGCGCTGTACCGGGCCGGTCGCAAGGCTGTGGCCGTCTTCATCCCGGGCTTTAATCAGCCTCCACTCCACTTCATTGCTCACCAGGGCCAGCAGCTCTTTGAGCTGGTTGGCATCCTGCGGCCGGAACCATCGATCGCGGCAGCCGCCCAGGCTGTAGAAGTCTTCGTTCTTCAGCAGCTCTGTCCAGAGGGTATCTTGCCGGTTGGCCAATACCATCCTGCGAAGTTGACGCAGGGCGGTACGAGTGGGCTGCAGATTGTGCTCCGCGACCAGGCGGCGAATCTGTTTGTCGCCCTGGGTTTGCTCGGCCAGCGCCGTGTGCATGTGCACAATGGCACCGGTGTTCGAGGCAGTATTGATGAGTGTGGCCAGAGAAAGCTCGGTCATGGCCGGTGAGGGCACACGGCCCACTTCCACCCAATGGACCTTGTGACCATCGGCCACAAAACGCTGTGCGATGGACCAGGGCCAGAACACGATGTTGTCCATGTTCAGGCTCTGTGCCATGCGGGTGCCTTTGGCGATGTTCGCCAGGGATTCATCAACCGCGATCACTTCCACGTCGTCCAGATATTGAGCCAGCTCCATGGCTCGCTGGCCAGACTGAGCGCCGCACACCATAATCCGCAACGTGGCGGGGAGGTTGTCGGTGTTCAGGCCGAGCTCCTGAGCCATCACGGCCTTCAGGCTGGTCTCCGTGCGATAGGCCAGCTGGCTCCAGGCCGGCCATGCCTGGGGCACATCGGTTTTCTCCAGGCAGAGTTCCTCGGCTTTTTCGTCAAAATTCTGCTTGATGGCCTCTTCTTCCGCCCGGTTGTAGTAGCTGGCTGCCATCATGGGTTGCATGGCCAGTGGCCAGTCCACCAGGTTCCATTGGCCGAGTTGAACTGCAAAGTTCTGGTGGAAGAGTGCGCCATACATGGCACTGACCATCAGCGAGCCAATCAGGGCTTCTTGAAGTTCGCCCACGGCAAATTGCGCCATGATACTTTCATTGATGGTGGCCGCCAGGCGTTCCTCATCGTCTTCCGCGGCCAAAGCGAAGCCGGTGCGGTCGGCGTATTCGGCGATGGCCAGGCAGAGGGGCTGGAGCTCATCCCTCAAGCTGGCCGTTTGAGCGACCTCCGCCATGATGGCGCGACGAAGCATCACTACCAGTTCTTCCACGGCAGCATTAGGCATCAGAGTTTTCTGGAGCGCCAGAATAAGCAATTCGTCTTCGGCGGCAGCATCCAGGAAGACCTCGGCGTTCGGGTTATCCAGATCGTATTGTTGCTGGATGATCGCCCCGACAAAGCGGCCAATTTCCTGGTGTGGCAGGCCTTCCTTGCGCAGCAGGGCGATGGCGTCCAGCGCCAGATCACTGTCGGCTTTGTGAACCTGAAGGTGCTGCGCGCAGGAGAGCATGCCGGAATAGACAGAGTCCCATTCCGATCCGCTTTGGAGTAACTTTCGGTAGTGCAGGTAGGCAACATCAAACTGGCCTTGCAGGCGTTTGGCATGAGCGACCCCGCAGAAAGCGGCGGCAGATTGCCGGTCGCATTCCAGTGCCTGCAGGAAATACTCTTCCGCCAAGGCAGGTCGCTCGCTCTTCAGTGCCCAGTAGCCCAGGTTGCAATACTGCTGGGCCTGGGCGGGTTGCCGGTTCAGGCTGGCGTTGAACAGAGCATGGGCTTTTTCAAGCTGGCCGTCGTCCATCTCCACCCGGCCGAGTAGGCCGAGAGCTGCTGCGTTGTCCGCCTCCAGCGCCAGCGCCTGATTCAGGTATTCCCGGCAGTCATTGCGCGCTTTCAGCCGCTGAATGTAGGAGAGCCCGTTGCTGTTGGACTCGCCATACGCCAGGTTTGCCTGGAGCACCAGGCGCGCGACCTGAGCCTGAACCGAGCGGGAAAGATGCGCGTTATGATGTTGTGCTTGCATGGAACACCTCGTTACCAGCCAATATCCGATGCGGCAAAGGTCTGCAGTTTTTTGACGGTTTGCCGGGGTTTGAGGGAGGTGTTGCGAAAGGTGTGCCAGTTTGGGGTTTGGGGTCAGCCCCCAATTTATAGATGCTCGGCGAAATCCATTGAGTCGTGCAGGATTCGCACGACGACGAGCTTGCGTGCTGACGTCTCACACATGGCTTTGAAGAACACTGTGTGTCGGGCTCTCTGAGACTCCCTCTGAATCCTTATACTTCTGATCCCCGGTAGGAGTTCAGAGCTATCCGTTGCTAAAGGATGATCAGGGCCCCGCTCGGATAATTCTTGGATGGTATGCGCAATCAGCCCACTGTAACTCATAGCTTGGTGGATGCCGAAGTTGTCCCGCGTGTAGCGCACAATCTCTTCGAAATCTCTGGCAGCGTTTTGGGAAAGTTCCACCGTCCATAGTGGGTGCATGCTGTTTAGTCCTTTTTATTCAGTTCTGCGGCCCTGTTGATCAGGTAGTTTGTGATCGCTTCACCGGTGCCCAGTGTGACTGTGCGGCCATTATCGACGTCTGCAAGCCCTTCGGCTAAGGCTCCGCGAAGTTCGAGAAGCTTTTGCTGCAGTTGGACTTCCTTCTCTTCGACCAACCGCAGCCCTTCTCTCAGTACCTCGCTGGCATTTTGGTAGCGACCTGTCTTAACCAAGTTACTCACCAGTTGTTCCTGGTGGTCTGTCATAACTATATTTCTAGTTGCCATTGTTCGGGGCCTCCCTGTGTCTATTGGCATATATTGCCATTTTGGTTGGAGGGTTCCAAGTACGAATCTGGGGTCTGACCCCCAACTCTCGTATTATGGTTGCGATCAAATTGGTGCAACCATATTATAGTTGCAATAGCTGATCAGGATGATCCAATGGTTAACAAGGATAAGTTCAGGGCCAGGCTGCTCAGAAAGCCCACGCCTAAAGATATTACGTGGACAGAGTTGCGTAGCTATTTGCTCAGTTTGGGATTTGAAGAAGTTCAAGGCAGTGGTTCGCGGGTGCGATTTTACTTGCAGGCTAGCTCCGGCGAGCGTGGTTTGATGATTCGGTTGCACAGGCCGCATCCGGAGAAAGTCTACGGCCCACTGATGATTCGGGATGTGGCGCAGACATTGAAAGCCTGGGGGCTGGTATGAATTCAAATATCTTGAAACACAAGGGGCAGGTTGGCTCAATCGAGCATGATCTGGACAGGGGGCTGCTTTACGGCAAGCTCCTGTTCATAAACGACCTGGTTACGTACGAAGCTGAAAACCTTCGCGCGCTTGAAAAGGAATTCCGGGTTTCGGTGGATGAGTATCTTGCAGATTGCGCAGCCATGGGTATCGAGCCGAATAAGCCGTTCAAGGGTTCGTTCAATATCCGAATTGGCAGGGAATTGCACAAGAAGCTGGCAATGAAAGCAGCAGGGGAAGGGCTCGGATTGAATGAGGCTGTGCAGCTTGCGGTTGAGCGGTTTGTGATGAATGAGAGCCGGCGCTGAGTTTTGGGTCTGCTTATTTGTGGGAATGTTTATTCGGGCGTAAACTGCTCCTGTGAACGTTGACTGAGGTGGTTATGTACGCCATTGAGTTTGAAACCGACATCACCGGCAAATATCTGGAGCTGAAGGAGTGGCAAAGCCTGCTCAATAAACACGCCCGAGTGATCATTCTCGTGGACGAAGAGCCGGTCAGCGGTGAGGCCAGCGAAGATTTGGGCGAATTCCAGGCATTGCAGACAACGCGCAGAAGCAAACCCGAAGTGGCCAAGGATGTGGCGGTAGTGTCCATGGAGGACGACATAAACAATGACGTTTTTTGATACCAATATTCTGATTTACGCCATTATCAATCAGAATTCTGATAAGCAAAAGCTCGCCGAGAAGTTGATTGAAGCTGCGATAGCAAAGAGACAGCTAATCATTTCCCCGTTAGTGTTGTCTGAGATGGTGTTTGTATTGGCGAAACTCGGACAGCTTTCTGCACACAGTGATTCGTTAGCTTTTTTCCAGAAGTTTTCTACCCCTGCAATTGAAAAGTCAGATGTTGTGACAGCAACGAAACTGGCCTTGGACCTGGATTGCGGAAAAAGCGTGAATGATCTGGTTCACCTTGTTCATGCTGAACGGCATGGGTGCGAAAAGTTGATGACTTTTGATAAAGGTTTTGGCCGATTCGTCGGTCAGGCCAGCGTCGAGCTAATCGTGCTGTAGGTTTTCTGACCCCAAAAGTAAAACGGCCGGGTGATTAGCCCGGCCGTTTTGATTGTGCAGCAGGAGATTAGCCTTGCAGTAGCTGGAGCACCTGCTGAGGCCGGGCGTTGGCCTGGGCCAGCACCGAGAGACCGGCCTGCTGGAGAACCTGGGTGCGGGCCAGTTCGGCGGTTTCTGCGGCGAAGTCGGCATCGCGGATTCGGCTGTTGGAGGCCGAGAGGTTTTCTGAGGTGGTGCTCAGGTTTGCGATGGTGGACTCGAAGCGGTTTTGGACGGCGCCGAGGTCGGCCCGATAGCCGTTGATCTTGTCGATGGCGTAATCGATGGTGATCATGGCTAAGTCAGCGCCGTCGCGAGTCGAGATGTCGACCATGTTGGCAGACTGGGTATTATCTGCCGCGGTTGCGGTAATCTGCGTGCTCAGATCGCTCGTTTCGCCAAAAATGCCATTTCCATTGAGGTCGGTCTCGATGGTAATGTCGAAATCCTCGCCAAATTCTTTGGAGAATATGATTTCATCATTGCTTGCGTTCAGGTTGGCACTGATACCTGTTT
>Ga0075441_10000486_pt1 | contig 20116 bp, 19 predicted proteins | sample CoawatmetaG00DNA_FD_71582 | JGI IMG/M metagenome (GOLD analysis project Ga0075441, IMG submission 71582) | Marine microbial communities from the West Antarctic Peninsula - Coastal water metaG002-DNA | ecosystem: Environmental > Aquatic > Marine > Coastal | place: Atlantic Ocean: West Antarctic...
GGTACCTCGGGGCCAAGAATTCGGCCGCGCCTATTTGCTGGCTGGTCCCTTGCTGACGGTCTTTGTGAGGCCAGTGATATGGTAGGGCAGGCCTATGCCAGTGGTGTGCCTATGGGTGGCGATCTGAGCGCATCTGATGCGTCGGATAAACCTGTTTTTCTTGCCTATGCGGTCAAAGACCCACAGGGTTTAAAGTTACAGGCATTACATTTAATCAAGGGCTGGATAGATGCTAAGGGTAATATGAATACTCAGGTGCTACCCATTGCTACGGCGGAAGCCGGTGCCGATAGCCTGTGTAAAGTCTATACAGATAACAGTTTTGATCCTGCGCAGTCAGCCTATTACTACCTGCGTGCTGTTGAACCAGAGAGCCCTCGGTGGCACACCTATGATTGCGCTGCGATAGCTGAGGCCGAGCGTCCGGAGGTCTGCACGGATGGTTCTTATCCTGAAACTATTCGCGAAATGGCTTGGACTTCGCCTATTTGGTACCAGGGACAATAGTCACTCAATTATTCGATAGAGAATTAAGTTAGAATACTAGCCTAATTTCTCTATCGACTAATAGTCTCGGGCAGAGCCAACGCCAGTGAATGCAAACGAGCTAAGCGCAACATTACTCAGCTGCCTATTCTTTATGGGTCTGGTGGCCTGGATTTCCTACCGCAAGACTAGAGGTGAGGTGGATACGCGGGATGGTTATTTTCTCGCCGGTCGTGGTCTTGGTGCGGTATTTATTGCCGGTTCACTGTTACTGACAAACCTCTCTGCAGAGCAGCTTATTGGCCTCAATGGTTCCGCCTACGGCTTTAACCTCAGCAGCATGGCCTGGGAAGTTACCGCGGCCTTTGCCACTATCTGCATGGCCTTTGTCTTTTTGCCGCGCTATTTGGCCGGTGCCTTTTCAACCTTGCCAGAATTCTTAAATGACCGCTTTGATGATGATGTTCGGCGTCTTACGGTTATCCTATTTATGCTGGGATATGGTTTGGTGACCATTCCCTCTGTGCTTTATTCTGGTTCGATTGCGGTTATTCAGCTGTTTGATGTGCCTTCGCTATTTAATCTTTCCTACGGCACCGCGCTGGCTATGACCATTGTGGCTATAGGTAGTATTGGTGCTGTGTATGCAGTGTTTGGCGGTCTTAGGGCGGTGGCTGTTTCAGATACATTAAATGGTGTTGGTCTGCTACTTATTGGTATTGCTGTCCCTATTTTAGGGCTATCCCTTCTAGGTGAGGGTAGCGTGGGGCAGGGACTGCACATTATTGCCAATACCAATACTGAAAAACTAAATGCCATCGGGTCATCCTCCGATCCAACACCTTTTGCTACATTATTTACAGGAATGATCTTCGCCAATTTATTTTATTGGTGCACTAATCAATATGTTATTCAAAGAACATTGGCAGCTAAAAATTTAGCCGAGGGTCAGAAAGGCGTTTTATTTTCTGGCTTTTTCAAGGTGATGGTGCCCTTTATTATGATGCTGCCGGGAGTGATTGCCTTTCATCTCTACGGCGCCGTGGGTTCTGAGACTGGGCTTGATTCAATAGACCTTGCCTACCCCCAATTAATTCGTGATGTGCTACCGGTCTATGCCATGGGTTTTTTTCTAGCTGTGCTGCTGGGTGCGGTATTTAGTTCGTTTAATTCGTTGCTTAATAGTGCCGCGACGCTGTTTTGTCTTGACGTCTACGTGCCCTACAAAGAGCGTCAGGGACAGGTACCTGTGAATGATACCCAAGTGATAAAAGTGGCGAAGCGGGCCTCAATTATTATTGCTCTGTTTTCTTTTTTAGTGGCACCTTTATTGCAGTTTGCCCCAGATGGACTGTGGCAAATTATTCGTGTGTTTACTGGGTTTTATAATATTCCTGTTATTGCTATTGTGATCGTTGGATTATTTGCGCCTAAAGTCCCAGCGTTGGGACCCAAGCTAGTTATTGGTTTTCATGTTTTGGCCTATGGCCTATTGAAATTTGTTCTTGACGATTTAGTAACGCTTCATTTTATTCATCTCTACGCCATTTTATTTTTTATTGAGGTGGCGATTATGTTGGTGGTTGGCATGCATTATCCGCGTGTCACAGTATGGACCTATAGCGTCAGTCATAAAGTGGATTTACAGCCATGGCGTTTTGCTGGACCCTGTGCGGTGACCCTGCTGTCCTGTGTGATTGGTCTGTATCTGCTGTTCTCGCCAATTGGATTGGTCGGTGGGATTAGCACATTATTTTGGTTCGCTACCAGTGTCTTGATCGTCGCGAATATAGCAGTCTGGCTGTTGGCCTACAAACCGAGACACTCACTACAATAAAGTTTATTAAATGGATGAAAAGTGAAACAAGATATTAAAAAAACTCGATTACGTTTTTTCGATAGTGCCGCTGGTCAGCAGCATATTACTGATGGGGACAAGTACCTCTATCAGCAACCAGAGCCAAGTCATAAAATTGCGATGATAGGGACAGGAACTATCGGGCAGGAACATATGCGTGTGGCTGCGCTCTTAGGCCGCGCTCAGGTCTATGGTATATACGATACCCAGACCCATAGCATGGATGTGGCTGAAGCGAATTTCAAACAGTGCTCAGATGTGCCATTGGTGCGTTATGAGAGTTTAGAATCCGTCTGCAATGATAGTACGACTGATGCATTATTTATCTGCACTCCGAACCATACTCATTTCGATATTTTGCAGGTAGCGATTAAATCTGGAAAGGCTATTTTCCTAGAAAAGCCCATGGCTACAGATCTGCAAGATGCAGCTGCCACCGTCGCTATAGGTAATAGGTATGCTTCGTTTATCCAGATTGGATTACAGTACCGTTACAAAGCTCAATATATCGAGACTTTTCATGAGGCCCTTTTTAGGCAGTCACTCGGAGAGGTTAAAACTATTGCCATCAGCGAGTATCGACCACCCTTTTTAGATAAGGTAGGACAGTGGAATAAGTTTAATAGCAATAGCGGTGGTACCCTCGTTGAGAAGTGTTGCCATTATTTTGATTTAATTAATTTAATGGCGCAGTCGCGACCGACTAAAGTCTATTCCAGTGGCGGCCGTGGGGTCAATTTTATTGACTTTGAACACGAGGGCAAGCGATCTGATATTGATGATCATGCTTTTGTGATTATCGATTACGCCAATGGTACTCGGGCTAACTTTACCCTAAATATGTTTTGCCCTGACTTTAGCGAAGAGATGGTTGTCACCGGTACGCAGGGCCGTTTGGTGGCAACAGAAGTATTTAATTTCCATCAGCAGCAGGGCTCCAAGGCCACTGTTGCGATTGAGGTCGGTGAGTATGGGGCCTCTAAAAAGATTGATGTAACTTACGCAGCGCTCATAGAACAGAGTGGCCATCATGGCGCCACCTACTATGAACATATTGCCTTTATGGACCAGCTCGAAGGGCTGGCTGTGGATGCTGCCACGCCGCTGCAGGGGTTGTGGTCAATGATTGTGGCCAGCGCCGCACAGGCGTCTATGGCCAGTGGGCAGGCGGTCGATATAAATCAATTTATGCAGGCTAATGATTTAGCCGATTATTTGGAGAAGTAAAAAACTTATGAATCAAGTGATTAATGTCACCGGGAAATCTATGCCGGCTGTGGGCTTGGGGCTTTGGAAAATTGATCCCAGCGCGGTGGCCGATGCGGTCTATCAGGCAATTAAAGTCGGCTATCGGCATCTGGATAGTGCTGCAGACTATGGCAATGAGAAAGAGGTTGGCGAGGGTATAGCCTTGGCAATTAATGATGGCCTGTGCAGCCGTGAAGAACTCTGGGTAACCTCTAAGCTGTGGAATACCTATCACCGCCGGAAACATGTTGAAGCGGCCTGCCGCAAATCATTAGAGGATCTTGGTCTCGATTATTTTGATCTGTATCTGGTGCATTTCCCCATTGCTCTTAGCTATGTTGATTTTAATGATCGCTATCCACCGGAATGGATATTTGATCCAGAGGCAGAAAATCCTGGGATGCAACTCGATGCTGTGCCCCTTAGTGAAACCTGGGGTGCCATGGAGGAACTGGTTGAGGTGGGTCTATGTCGTCAAATTGGTATCTGTAATTACAGTACTAGCCTTGTGCATGATCTAATGAGCTATGCCCGAATCAAACCGGCAATGTTGCAAGTTGAGTCTCACCCATACCATACTCAAGAAGCGCTATTACGCACGGCCCAGCAATACGGTATTGCCGTCACTGCGTTTTCGCCTCTGGGCGCGCTGTCCTATGTCTCTATTGATATGGCCACTGCGAATGACTCCGTACTGACAGAGCCAGTAGTGAGGGCGGCGGCACAGCGTATTGGGGCAACTGCCGCTCAGGTAGTCCTGCGCTGGGGTATTCAGCGGGGTACTGCAGTGATTCCAAAAACCAGTAATCCACAGCGTCTTGCCGAGAACTTAGCTCTCTCAAAATTAAGTTTGAATGAGGATGAAATGGCAGCAATCTCGGCGCTTAATCAAAATCGTCGCTTTAATGATCCGGGTCGTTTTTGTGAGGCGGCCTTTAACACTTTTCATTCCATCTACGATTAGAGCGTTTTTTTTTATGTCTTTAAACCCACAAAAGATTACTCTGGAAAAGCAGCAACGCCATGCCAATGGTATTTTTCCCTTGGTTTATGCTGCCCCTGCAACTGGCTCAGCTGATACCATAAAAGATTGGATTGAAAAACATGCTGATCAGTTGGCGGATGAGCTTGAGATTCATGGCGCAATTTTATTTCGTGATTTTGGTGTTACTGATGATCTGGGTTTCGATAGTTTTATTCGCGCCTTTCATCAGCCGAGTTTCACCTATGCTGATTCCCTGTCCAATGCAGTGCGGCGCAATCGCACGGCACTAGTTTTTACCGCCAACGAGGCACCGCCAGAGGTGTCCATCTTCCTCCATCATGAGATGGCACAGACCCCGGTATTTCCCTCTAAGCTATTTTTCTACTGTGAACAGGCCGCCCAGGTAGGTGGGGCTACGCCTATCTGCCGTTCAGATACATTGTTAGAGCAGCTTAAATCTGCGGTACCTGACTTTGTTGCCGCCTGCGAAGATAAAGGCGTTTGTTACTCTCAGACTATGCCGCCAGAGGATGATATGCAGTCGGGCCAGGGGCGTAGCTGGCGCAGTACACTGAGCGCCGGCAGTCAGACTGAGGCGGAAATAAAATTAAAGAAACTTAACTATCAATGGCAGTGGCTAGCAAATGATTCTCTGTGCGTGACTACACCCATATTGCCAGCGGTGAAACAGCTAGCCGGTGGCCGCAGCGTTTTTTTTAATCAACTAATTGCCGCCTTTCGCGGTTGGCAGGATGCACGCAACAGCGCGGAAAAATCGATCTGCTTTGGTGATGGTTCGATGATTAATAGTGCTGATATGGCAGTGGCCATAGATCTGGCGGATAAATTGACCTTTGATATACCCTGGCAAGCCGGTGATGTGGTGCTGCTGGATAACTTCTTAACCATGCACGGCCGCCGTCCTTTTCAGGGCCGGCGCACTGTATTAGCTTCGCTGGTAGCCTAATAGTTGAATACTGGGCGGCAAAAGCGGTGAATGGCAGTATTTAGCGTTAAGGGGGGCCTCCTTGGGTAGACAGTTAAGCGGTGCGTACAGTATTTTGAAGGCTATGTTAAAGCCAATTAAACAATATTATTCTAAGGGAACAATAACTATGAGCTTGAAATCGTTATTCTTAACCGCCGCTGTTATCTCCTTGCTTGGCTGTTCAACTGAGGAGGAAGTCTTTGCACCTGTCACGGCAGCGCCTACGCTGGCCGATGGAGCCTTCTTACTGGCGGATGTGACATTGACGGAAAAGGGCGAAGTGACTGTTCTTAAACGTGCTCAGATGAAGATCTATACGAATAATCGCTATATGTTTGCCTTTATGCATGAAGACACCACCAAGCCTGATGTAGGCGCAGGGCTTACCCAGTGGCAAGATGGCGCATTAATTGAATCACCTGTTTTCAACCAGGATGGCCCCTTAGATGGTTTGCACTTTAGTCTCGACATTGAGGAGACGGAAGGCGGCTTTTTGCAAAGTATTCAAGGCTTAGAATCTAATGGTCATGTTTACGATATGGTAGAGACATGGGATCGCCAGTTGGGCGTTTCTTCGGTGTTTGATGGTCTTTGGAAACTACAGGGTCGTGCCAGTGAAGAGGGTAGCGAAATAGTCGAGTTCTCTGAAATTAAAATGTTTGGTGGCGGGCACTTTATTTTTTCTCAGAGTTTTATGCTTGAAGGTGAAATGCAACAGCACTTCGGTTTTGGTGAGTTTTCGATTGATGCTGAGGGTGTCGTGACTGAAACTGGGATTGCCGGTTCTTTAGAGGACTTTGCTGGTAGTCAGCAAAAACTGACGATTGATATGGTTAACGAGAATGAGTTTAGTCAGAGCTTTCAAAGGGATGGTAAGCCTGTAACTCAGTCTTACATCAGGCAGTAAATACAGAAAAAATAAAAAAGGTGCTATTGACTAGAGGCTCTTTTCTTCCAGATCTTTATATCTAGCTTCTAGTGCGGTACTTTGATAGACACTTTTAGATTTTTTTGGATTTGAACCTACTAGCCTCTTTCTCGGCTTTCTTTTCTTCTCTGCGCCGCTCTGTGACCCCCAGTGCGGCGTTGCCTATATGCTCTTCGCCTCTTGCCTTGGCCAGTTCTACTTGTTTTTGACGCTGGGCAAAGCGCTGCTTTTGCTCGTCGCTCACAGTGCCATAGCAATGCAGGCAGGACAGTCCTTCAGCATAGCTTGGTAATAATTGTTCCTGCTCAGTAATCGGCATTCGGCAGGCGTGGCACTGATCATAGGACCCACGCTTTAAGTCGTGGTCAACAGCCACACGATTATCGAAGACGAAGCATTCTCCCTGCCATAATGTTTGTTCTTTGGGAATCTCTTCAAGATATTTTAAAATACCGCCTTGAAGATGATAGACCTCTTCAAAACCCTGCTCTTTCAAATAGGCGGTAGATTTTTCACAGCGAATGCCGCCGGTACAAAACATGGCGACTTTTTTATGTTTATCGCGATCGAGATGTTTTTTAGCCCAGTTTGGAAAGTCACGAAAAGATGTTGTCTTCGGATCTATCGCATTTTTAAAGGTACCAATCTCAACTTCATAATCGTTGCGAGTGTCGACTAAAACCACATCTGGGTCAGAGATTAAATCATTCCAGTCAGCAGGCTTAACATAGGTCCCCACTACCTGCTTTGGATCTATACCCTCAACGCCCATGGTAACGATTTCTTTTTTGAGTTTTACCTTACTGCGGTAAAACGGTATCTCATCATCGTATGATTCCTTGGTATCAATATTTTCGAGACCAGGCTGCTTATCCAGCCAACCGAGTAGGGTATCTATGTCTTCACGGAGACCTGAAACGGTACCGTTGATCCCTTCGGTAGCCAATAGTAATGTGCCAAAGACATTGTTGTCGGTCATAACTTTTAATAGTGGGTGGCGAATGGCGCCATAATTTGGCAGTGCGACAAATTTATACAGCGCGCAGGTGACGTATTGAGTGGGCATAATGGATCCTACTGTTGTATTCGGCTAACCAAATCGCAAATTTGGCGCAGTTTTGCCGTGTCGGCATTGTAGCAAATGGCACTGACCTAGGGCTATATTACTTAGAGGGGCAGTGCTGTAGTGTATTTTTTCTGGCGTAAAATGAGATTTGTCGTTGAGGCGCGAACGATCCCCAGTCGCAGTAACTTTTGCATAATAAACCGCTCCAGGCTCTCGGTGTCTTTTTCAATAATTTTTAGCACATAATCATTAGGGCCAGTGATCGAAGAACATTCGATAATTTGTTCCTGGTGGGCGACAAAGTCATCCAGCATCTCAATCGTTTGTTGGGTGTGATCAAGCAGGGCTATCTGCACATAAGCCATAGAGGTTAGACCTAAGCTCTTTGGGTTGAGCATCGCCACATAACCATTGATAACCTTGGCGTCTTCTAGCTTTTTTACCCGACGCCAGCAGGGGGAGTTAGATAGGTTAACTCTTTCAGCCAGTTCTTGGTTGCCTATTTTGCCGTCGGCTTGAAGAACACGAAGAATATTGCGGTCGTGATGATCAATCTCTGCCATGAAATATTAATTCCTCGAAATAACAAATTGACGGTAAATATAACCTTTATATTAGTAATTAGCATCATTTAAGCAAGTTAATCCCGCCTATGTCGAGTAATAATTGCCAATCAACTTTAAGAGTAACTCCGAGCAATTAAGGGCTAAATGATGGCTAAAAATAATAACTACACTGCGAAGATCCCAGATGAGCAGGGGCTAATTAATTACTCTGCCGAGGAGCATGCTGTTTGGCGCGACCTCTTTGCCCAGCAGATTCCCAGTACTAAAAAATATGCCGCCGATGCCTATCTTAAGGGGCTAGAGTTGCTGGATACGCCCGCTAATCGCATCCCCCAGTGCCATGAGCTTAGTGAGCATTTAATGCGTCTAACCGGTTGGCATGTGGCGCCGGTACCCGCACTAATTGGCTTTGGCCGCTTCTTTAGTATGCTGGCGCAAAAGGCTTTTCCTGCAGCCTCATTTATTCGCTCTAGAGCAGATTTTGACTATATCGAAGAGCCGGATATCTTCCATGAGATCTTTGGCCATACACCACTATTAACCAATCCGGGTTTTGCCCATTTCTCTAATACCATTGGCAAAATTGGCCAACAGGTTGCGCCCGCTGACTACAGCTGGCTGATTAGACTATATTGGTTCACCATAGAATTTGGCCTAACCATGAAAAATGGCCAATACAAGGCCTTAGGATCTGGTCTTACGTCATCTCCAACAGAGCTGGTCTACAGCGTGAATAGCCCAGCGCCCGAGCGCCGAGAATTTAATGTGATTGACATTCTGCGCACCCCTTACAGAATTGATATTCATCAACCGATTTATTTTGTGCTTGAAAATATCGATGATCTGTTTCAAGCAGCCGACCGAGATTTACTGGCTGATATTCGTCAGGCCCAGTCACTGGGTCTCTTTCAACCAAGCTATAAATGCCAGCTAACAGGATAAATAATAATGCCAACTCAAGTATGTGATCTTAGTAATCAAGCCTGCGAACCCTGTCAGGGCGGCATGGCTGCCCTGGATGCAGCAGAGGCCAAAACGCTATTGGGCGAGTTGTACCCTGACTGGCAACTATCCGGTGATAGCAAGGTGATCTCGCGGCGTTTTAAATTTAAGGGTTTTGCCCGAGCCGTGCAGATGGCCAATGTGATTGCCTGGTTGGGCGATCGTCAGGGCCATCATCCAGATATTGCCTTTGGCTGGGGCTATTGTATGGTGAGCTTTACCACTCACGAGATTGATGGGCTATCTAACAATGACTTTATCTGTGCCGCCAAGTTGGATCAAATCACGGCTTAGCACTTAATTTAGCCAGAGGCCTTAGCTGGGCAGTCCGGTTGGGATTCAGGGCTGGCGGCAATAAATTCAGCTAGTCCAGCGCAGTGTCTGTAGATGGCATTGATTAGCGGGTAGTCTTGCATAGGGCAGTCAAAACGTTGCGCATTATAGACCTGAGGTATCAAACAGATATCTGCCATGGTCACCATCTCGCCAATACAATACTGTCCATTGCTATTAAGCGCATTAAGATTATTTTCTAAGGCGCGAAAGCCCTGCGTAATCCAGTGGTGATACCATTCCAGTCGCTGCCCTTTGTTTAAGCCAGTTGTGGCCTCTAGAAATTGAGTCACACGGGGATTATTTAATGGATGAATATCCATGGCAACCTGATGCGCAATCGAACGCACCTGCGCGCGATTCATAGCACTCTTGGGCAGCAGACTGGGCTGAGGATAACGCTCTTCTAGGTATTCGATAATCGCTAGAGACTGGGTCAGTGTTCCCTCAGCGGTGGACATGGTTGGAACCAGGCCCTCGGGGTTAGTCTGCAGGTACTTAGACTGCCTGTGCTCGCCGCTGAGTAAATTAATGGGTAGTATTTTGTAGCTGAGTTGTTTTATCTTTAGAGCAATACGTACCCGATAGGCCGCCGACGAGCGGTAGTAGCTGTAAAGCTCTAGATCTGTATCAGTCGACATACGGGATTACCTGCTGATTGATTTCACCAAAGATACTCTGGCCACCTTGGTCGTGCATATCAATTTGGATGCGATCACCAAACTGCATAAAGTCGGTGCTGGCACTGCCATTGGCTATTATTTCCAGCATACGCACCTCGGCCAAACAACAGGAACCATTGGAGCGATCAAGGTTAGACACTGTGCCTGAGCCAATAATGGTACCGGCACACAGTGCCCGCGTTTTTGCCGCGTGGGCAATCAGCTGACCAAAGTCAAACGTCATATCCAAACCGGCATTGGGTTGGCCAATAAGCTTATCATTGAGAATCGCCCTCAGGGGCAGGTGTAATTTGGCCCCATCCCAGGCATCCCCCAGAGCGTCAGGGGTTACCGCGATGGGGGAGAAAGCACTGCTGGGCTTAGCCTGATAAAAGCCAAAGCCCTTGCCCAGCTCTCCCGGAATTAGATTGCGCAGCGAAACATCATTGACCAGCATTATTAGCTTAATATGTCCCCGTGCGTTCTCTGGCGATACACCCATGGGCACATCATCGACAATTACTGCCACCTCGGCTTCAAAATCAATACCCCAGCTTGGGTCAGCCATGGCGATATCTTCGCAGGGCCCCAGAAAGGTATCTGACCCGCCTTGATACATCAGTGGGTCATTCCAAAATGACGCAGGCATTTCCGCATTGCGCGCTTTGCGCACTAGCTCTACATGATTCACATAGGCACTGCCATCGGCCCAGTGAAAGGACCGCGGCAGAGGTGAGGCACAGGTATTTTCAGTAAAAGCCTCGCCCTCTATCTCTCCGCTTTCCAGTCGCTCAAATAGCGCCTGTAGTGGTGCCTTGCAGTTATCCCAGTTATCCAGTGCAGCTTGCAAAGTGGGTGCAATAGTTGCTGCCGTCGCATAGCGTTGCAACAGGCTGTCAACAACCACTAGCTGACCATCGCGGCCGAAATTGAGTGAGGCGAGTTTCATTACTCTGTTCCTTTTGCCGATATCTTGTTAACGCTAGCTTTATTAAAGGGGTTAGTACCATCGTGTAGCCAGGCGGCGTGCTGAGGTGCGCGCTTAGTTCTGTTCCATTCGTCCAGCATGGCTGGGGCCACTCTATGCAGCTCTTCCAACATACCCGGTTGCGCTGTATCAGCGGCCAGCTCTAGGCGGTGGCCGCTGGGGTCAAAAAAGTAAATCGATTTGAAAATGGTATGGTCTATGGGTCCTAATACCTCTATACCTGCCGCCTCTAGGCGTAACTTGGCTGCAACTAATGCATCCATGTCGGCGACCTTAAAGGCGATATGTTGCACCCACTTGGGTGTGTTGGGGTCAACACCCATTTTCGGAGAATGAGGTATCTCGAAAAAGGCCAGTACATTGCCATTACCTACATCCATAAACACATGCATATAAGGATCTGGCTCACCGGTGGAGGGTACTTTGTCCTCGGCAATAGCCAGCTGAAAATCCATATCCAGAAGGTCCTGATAAAACACTACTGTCTGCTTGGCGTTGGTGCATCTATAGGCGACATGATGAAACCCTTGAATATCCATGAGACCTCCTAAGCCGTTTTAATCGCGCCACGGTTAAGCTGATCTCGTTCGATGGATTCAAATAACGCTTTAAAGTTGCCTTCACCAAATCCGTCATCTTTTTTGCGCTGAATAAACTCAAAGAATACAGGTCCGACAAGCGCTTCTGAGAAGATCTGCAGTAGTAGCCTAGGATCACCTTGATCCGTGGAACCATCCAGTAGAATCCCTCTGCTCTGCAAGTCGTCAGCTGGTTCACCGTGGCCGGGTAGGCGCTCGTCCAGCATTTCATAGTAGGTGTCTGGTGGTGCTTTCATAAACCCTAGACCGCGGGCTTTGAGTGAATCCCAAGTGGCATAGATATCATCGCAAGAAAAGGCAATGTGCTGGATGCCTTCACCGTTATAGGCCATTAAAAATTCTTCAATCTGACCGCCATGAGTCGCTTCCTCGTTCAGCGGAATACGAATCTTTCCATCCGGCGCCGACATGGCTTTTGAAACGAGACCTGTGTACTCACCACTAATATCGAAGTAGCGAACTTCGCGGAAGTTAAAGAGGTCTTCATAGAAGCGCGCCCAGTGATCCATCCGGCCGCGGTAAACATTGTGTGTTAGGTGATCAATTACATTGAGCCCGCAACCCGCAGGATGCCGCTCAGTACCCTCAATAAACTCAAAGTCAATGTCATAAATGGATGCGCCATCGCCGTAGCGATCGATAAGGTAGAGCGGGGCACCACCAATGCCCTTAATAGCGGGGAGGCGTAACTCCATAGGACCGGTATCGATCTCAATAGGTTGGGCACCCAGTTGCAATGCTCGGGCATAGGCCTGAGATGAATTTTTCACGCGAAAAGCCATACCGCAGGCAGAGGGGCCATGTTCAGCGGCAAAATAGCTGGCATAGCTTTCGGGTTCATAGTTGATAATAAAATTAACATCATTCTGTCTAAACAGCAGAACGTCTTTTGAGCGATGATTGGCAATGTGAGTAAAGCCCATCGTCGTGAAGATTGGTTCGATAATGCCGCGAGTTACGGCCGAAAATTCTACAAATTCAAAGCCGTCAAGGCCCATTGGGTTTGCTGATTGCCCGTCCATGTTTTGTTCCCCTTACTGAAAGTAGTTGTTATGACAACTATTATCAGTTGCAATACCAACTAAAGTCAAGCATGATCGAGCCATGACTGAAAATACTCCAAAAAAGCGGAAAATACTGCAACTCGAGCGCTATCTTCCGTACCGTTTGTCGACGCTTTCTAACCGTATCAGTGGGCTAATCTCGGAAACCTACAGTAGTAAATTTGCCCTGTCGATTACCGAGTGGCGGATTATGGCTGTGTTGGGTGAGTATCCCGGTGTATCAGCAGATGAGGTGTCCATCAAGACACAGATTGAGAAGTCCATATTGAGCCGCGCCATCAGCAAACTGCTGGGACGCAAGCTACTGGAGCGCGAGTTTGACGCAGAGGATAGAAGACGCTCAATACTGACGTTAACGGCGACCGGTCTTTCAGTCTATGACGAGGTTGTCCCTGTTTCCTATGCCTATGAAGACGCACTACTAACCTGTTTTAGCGTCGCCGAGAGAGAACAATTCGGTGAGTTGATTGATCGCCTTTATCTGCATGCAGGTTCATCGTTCAAATAGAACGCCTCGCATACCCACCTTTTTTCCCACCGGGTCGATAAGTACCCCTGGGTTGAGCACCGCCTTAGGATCGAGGTGCGCTTTGGCTGCCGCTAGCGTCTGACGGTAGAGTTCAGGCGACTGCTGCTCGTATCCCGATCTGTGGTCGCGACCCACCGCATGGTGGTGAGTAACGGTACCGCCAAGTCCGACCACTAGATCATTGGCGACCAGTTTGAGTTTGCGCCAGTTATCTAGGACATGGGTTAAATTACCCGTCTTATCGCCGAGGGCAAAAAAGGTAAAGTAAGGTGCCGGGCCATCGGGATAAATATGGGTAAAACGGCAGGATACTAGCCCTGGCTGTCCGGTAATATCCATGATGGCTCGTAGCATGTCTTTTTTTACACCGGCGTAGAGCGCGTCGAATTTGTCCCAGCTGATGGCTGTTTCAAAGGTATCGGCAATAATGCCAAAGCCCACCAGACGGTTGCGGTAGTAGGGCATGCGAATGAAGGCATTGCGCCAAGATTCAGCGGTACTGTCGGGCGTTTGATCTTTAACTTGATCAGTGGAATGACTGTAAGTAACGGGTTCAAACTGCCCGTTCTGTAAACCGACGATTTCTAACGCTCGCGACATCCAGTGATGTACCTGATGGTCGGCAGATTCAAATCCCAGTACCAGTAGGGCGCAGGGTTCAGGCGCTAAGTGATTCCAATGCACTTCAGTTTCATCGAGCAGACGGCAGTTGCTAGGAAATAGTCCTGACTGGGATATAAGGCGCACAGCCTCGGCGCCTGCAGCAAAATTTGGAAAGCGCACGGTTACCGACGCTTTCCATTTGGGTAGGCTTTGTAACCGTACCCAGGCTTCGGTGACAACACCCAGAATACCTTCGGAACCCAGAACCATTCGATCGGCCGAGGGCCCTGCACCTGAGCCGGGTAGACGTCTGCTCGCTATGACACCAGAGGGTGTTAATAGGCGGATAGATTCAACAAAGTCGTCAATATGGGTGTAAACCGAGGCAAAGTGACCGCCAGCTCTGGTGGCTATCCAGCCACCTAGTGTTGAGAATCTAAAACTTTGGGGAAAGTGGCGTAAGGTGTAGCCCCGAGTTTTTAGTTGCTGCTCTAAATCAGGGCCCAAGATACCGCCCTGAACTCGCGCCGCCCGACTCATAGAATCGATCTCCAGTACCTGATTAAAATGCTGCATATCAAGACTGATAGAGCCTCTGTAGTCGTCACCCACATCGGCTTCCACTCCGCCACAGACACTCGTGCCGCCACCGTATGGGATCACTGCCATGCTGTGCTCGCCAGCATAGGCAAGTAGGTCGCTGATATCCTGTTCATTTCGGGGAAAGGCTACCCAATCCGGTGGGTTGTTAACTTGGTGGAGGAACATTCGCACTATATCGCCGAAGGATTTACCATAGCTATGAACTAAGCGATCATAGGGGGTAGTAGAGACGATCGCCTGAAATTTTTTCGGGACTGCCAGTCTGACGGCGGGTAATTTAAAGTCGCTTAAACGCGGAGGTGGCACTTCGATAGCATTGTCAGGGGCTAGTATTTTTGCCATGGTTTCTACCAGATGGTCCTCCTCTACTGAGAGGTGTTCATCGGCGTAACCCCAGCCCCAAAACCGCAGTGCTGGACGTTTTGATAGGGTCTCAATCTGTGCCATGAGTAAGCCTGTTATGTGGTGAGCGTTAAAGTAGTAGCCTTATTGTCAGGTGGACTGTCAAAACGCCGGCTGGTGCTGACGATATCACGACCGTTGGCCTAAAACGAGGCGGCTATTTTAGCGGTATTCGTATTCAACGGTTAATGTTTAGCTGCGCGAGTAACCATTCGCCTTCCAGACGCCGTATAACCCTTGCATAACCGACCATGGGGGTCATAATCTCCGCGTTGGTAACCCAATCATTAGCAGTGAGTAAACAACCTTTGTCATCGAATCAATCGGTCGGGTCTACCCCAAAATCAGCAGAGGCTATTAATACGCCTGTGCTGTTATCTTTGTTGCAGTTCCTAAAGCCCTATCGGCTGCGGATTGGCATATTTTTGATGGCGTTGGTATTTACCGCAGCGGTCACATTGTCTATTGGCCAAGGTATGCGACTGGTCATTGACGAGGGCTTTGGGCAGGGGTCTCAGGCTCATCTGAATACGGCCATAGTCTTCATTATTGGTGCTGCCCTGTTGATGGCGATTGGGACCTATGTAAGGTTCTATTTAATCTCTTGGCTGGGCGAGCGTGTCAGCGCGGATATTCGCAGCGCGGTATTCGATCATGTGATTGATCTGCATCCCGCTTTTTTTGAGACCAACCGGAGTGGCGACATCATGTCTCGTCTCACGTCCGACACCACCTTGCTACAGTCTATTATTGGCTCCTCAGTATCCATAGCACTGCGCAGTGCGATTACATTTACCGGCGCATTGGCGATGCTGCTGATTACTAACTTTAAGCTATCGTTGATTATCTTGATCGCCGTGCCAGTGGTACTTATGCCTATTTTAGTTTTTGGGCGCAAGGTCCGTCAGTTATCCAGAGAAAGTCAGGATAGTATTGCCGATGTAGGATCCTATGCTGGGGAGATAATCCAACATATCAAAACGGTACAGAGTTTTACTCAGGAAGCGCAGGAAAAGCGCGCTTTTAATGAGGAGGTTGAGCGTGCTTTTCGAGTGGCAAAACGCCGAGTGAGTCAGCGTGCGGCGTTAATTGCTGTGGTGATACTGCTAGTTTTCTCAGCACTGTCAGGCATGCTTTGGGTTGGCGGTTCGGATGTCATTGCTGGCACTATGACGGGTGGTGAGTTAGGCGCCTTTATATTCTATGCCGTTATGATGGCCACTGGCGTGGCGTCTCTGTCTGAAGTTTATGGTGAACTGCAGCGCGCAGCGGGAGCCACAGAGCGATTAATGGAGTTGCTGCATGCTACCAGCGATATTGTCGTGGCAGATAATATCAAGCAATCGGCTGCAGATTTGATGCCTGTTCTGGCGTTTGAGGAGCTGACCTTCTGTTACTCATCGCGGCCAGATCAGCCGGCATTAGATGCCTTCTCACTGAGTATAGAACAGAACAAAATTGTGGCATTAGTGGGGCCTTCCGGCGCGGGGAAGTCTACCTTGTTTGATTTAATTCAGCGCTTTTATGACCCGAAAATGGGTAGGGTCTCCTTTGGCGGGCTAGATATTAGGGAGCTTAGTCCCACTGAACTGCGTGAGCAGATCGCTGTGGTGCAGCAGCAGCCAACATTGTTTACGGGCGATGTCATGTACAACATCCGCTATGGTAAATCCTCGGCTACGGACGAGCAGGTGATAGCGGCGGCGGTGGCGGCTCACGCCGATGAGTTTATTCGCAAGCTACCCGAGGGTTATCACAGTGACTTGGGCGAGCAGGGTGTGCGTTTATCAGGGGGCCAACGGCAGCGTATTGCGATTGCCCGGGCGCTGTTAAAAGATCCGCGTATTCTATTGCTTGACGAGGCTACCAGCGCGTTGGATGCCGAAAGCGAACACAAAGTGCAGCTAGCCCTCGACAAGTTAATGAAAGGGCGCACTACGGTGATTATTGCCCACCGACTAGCAACTATTTTACATGCCGATCAGATAGTGGTGATGGATGCCGGTAAGAAGATTGCACAGGGTAGTCATAAGCAGCTGCTCGTAAGCTGTCCGCTTTATGCTCGCCTCGCTAAGCTGCAGTTTGCTGCGGATGCTGCACCTTCGTCAGATAGTTGATCGACTCCAGTATGCGTGGGTGCCTGTCATTGCTAAGTGTAGCAAACAGGGTATTGATTTTTTTAATTCCCAATAGGGTAGTGATCGAATAAGCTAAAAGCTGCGTAACGAGGTTGATAAGATAACTCTCCCATTTTCAAAAATAAGAGACTAACTATGGTCCGTTTGTTACTCCTTTCAGCAGTATTCCTTAGCTCTTGTCAGTTTGGTGGGGTCTCTGATCCGACTTTGGAGCGCCTTCCCGAAAACAAAGTAAGTACCTCAGTGGGCAGCGTGCAGGGCCAACTATCGGTTGATCGATCAACTGGATCAGCAGCCGGCGTGGTCTCTTGGTTTGACATACCCTATGCGCTGCCGCCGTTAGGCGATCTGCGCTGGAAAGCTACACGTGAGCTGGTATCCCCAGAGCGAACAATTGTCCGGCGAAAAGAGTCGGCATGCGTGCAAAAAGCCAGTAATTACGCGGGGGCGAGCGGCGAAGGGATTGTTGGCTCTGAAGACTGTTTATATTTAGATATTCGTGCACCAGCAGATTTTGCACGCAGGCAGTATCCGGTGATGGTTTGGATTCACGGGGGTGCGAACACAACAGGGCTGAAAGATTACTATGACTTTACGGCACTGGTTGCAAGCCAAGATGTGGTTGTGGTCACCATCAACTATCGGTTGGGAGCTTTGGGCTGGTTTACCCATCCGGCCATTCAGGGACTGCAGGAGGGAATAGACAAAGCCTCTAACTTTGGCACCTTGGATATTATTGAGTCACTTAAGTGGGTGCAGAAAAATATTCAAATGTTTGGTGGTGATACCAGTAATGTCACGATATTTGGTGAGTCCGCAGGGGGGCATAATGTCTTTGCTCTATTGGCGTCGCCTATGGCCAACGGGCTTTTCCATAAGGCGATTTCCCAGTCCGGTTACACGACCAGCGCGCCGCAGGAAAGTGCGTACAATCTCAATGACGCTGACCCGCTTATCAAACGCGGTTCCTGGCAGATCGTTAACAAAATACTTGATAAGCCGCAGTCAAGCTATAGCGTTGATGAAGTTCGTCAGTCGCTTAGGGAGAAGGATGCGAGAGAATTTGTCGGACTCTATTATGGCGACTCGATTAGCTATGACGAAATACCCCTGACTACCATCGATGGCATAGTGATTCCAAAGGAAGGCATGGAAACGGCATTGGGTATGACTGAGTACGCCAAAAATGTACCGGTGATTGCTGGTGCTACTAAAGATGAGGTGTCTCTATGGCTTGGGCTGCATCGCTACTTTCTCGATACTAGCTACATACTAACTAAATTGCTGCCCCCTAAGATAACGGTAAAAAATCCCGAGTTGTTTGAATTTTGGGTGCGCACGCGATCCCATGCCTGGAAATTACGCGGCGTTGATGAACCTTTATTGGCCTTGGAGTCAGCGGGCTATGACAACTTATATGCCTATAGTTTTGACTGGGACCATCAGGCCAGGTCTTTCTTTATAGATTTCCCTAATGTTATTGGTGCCGCTCACGGAACTGATATCGCCTTTTTGACTGGGGTATTCAGCTATGGCCCGATCTCCTCCTATATCTATCCCCAAGGCAAGGCAAGGTCACAGATGGCAGAAACTATGATGGGTGCCTGGAGTAATTTTGCGCGATCCGCTGACCCAAGCGCGGCTTTACCTTTTGACTGGACGGCATTCAAGGGCACTGACCCTGCCTTTATCCATTTGGATAAAGATGATCTTCTAAGAATGGATGTTGAGCTGGATAATATGGCCACGTTACTTAACGATGTCTCAGAGGATTCGGGCTCTACCGATCTTGAGAAATGTTTCATCGTTTGGGAAGCCTTTACGGCCGTTGGTGACAATCGGCTGGCCGAATACCAGAGTTGGAATAACGGTTTGTGCAATCAGTTTGATATTAAAGCGGAACAGCGCAAGATGAATGACAGCCTTATTGCGGAATTTGGTTCTGCAGAGGTCATATAGCATGGTAATTCGACTGACAATTAACGATGATGCCGTTGCGCTAGATCTCGACGAAGATATGCCATTACTTTGGGCGCTGCGGGATGAATTAGGCCTGACGGGTACTAAGTTTGGCTGCGGTAAAGGCCTTTGTGGAGCCTGTACTATCCATCTTGATGGTCAGCCGGTGCGTTCCTGCCAAATCACTCTTGCGACGGCCGCTGGCCGGTCTATCACCACCATTGAAGGACTCTCTGTGGACGGCTCGCATCCGGTACAACAGGCATGGCGGGAGCACAATGTGCCCCAGTGTGGTTACTGTCAGTCGGGGCAGATAATGAGCGCTGTGGAACTGTTAAAGCGCAACCCTGATCCCAGTGACAAACAAATCGATGAGGCCATGCGTCGTAATCTGTGCCGCTGTGGTACCTATCCGCGTATTCGAGCTGCGATTAAGACTGCGGCCAAGGTGTCTGTTTGGGAGCCCTCCGCATGACCGATGACATTACCAATACCAATGGGAATAACTCGCGGCAGGTGCAGTCGATTACGCGGCGTCAGTTTTTAAATTCCATCGGGATTGTCACTGGTGGGCTGGTACTGGGCGGAATTGCAGTGGGTCGTGAGGGTCCTTTTGCCAATATTACGTTTACAGGGAATGAACAGAGTAATGGTCTGGCTTTTAATCTGTTTGTGCACATTGCAGAAAATAGTCAGGTAACTATTCTCTGTCACCGTTCAGAGATGGGGCAGGGTATTCGCACAGGCCTGCCTCAGGTTGTTGCCGATGAATTGCAGGCCGACTGGTCTAAGGTGCATGTCGAGCAAGCGTTAGCCAATGCAGACTATGGCGATCAAAATACGGATGGTTCCAGATCAGTAAGAGACTTTTATACGGTTATGCGGGACATGGGTGCGACCGCTAGGATGATGCTCGAGCAGGCCGCAGCTAACCGCTGGCAGGTGCCTTTAGGCGAGGTGGCCGCTAGGGACCATGCGGTACATCATCAGACTACAGGCCGAGTGCTGGCCTTTGGTGAGTTGGCAGTGGATGCTGCAGCTCTGCCAACGCCGGGAAAAGAGACTCTAGTTTTAAAATCAGTCGAACAGTTTAATTTGATCGGCAAGTC
>Ga0075441_10000493_pt1 | contig 20066 bp, 14 predicted proteins | sample CoawatmetaG00DNA_FD_71582 | JGI IMG/M metagenome (GOLD analysis project Ga0075441, IMG submission 71582) | Marine microbial communities from the West Antarctic Peninsula - Coastal water metaG002-DNA | ecosystem: Environmental > Aquatic > Marine > Coastal | place: Atlantic Ocean: West Antarctic...
CGAGAAACAGGCAATGTCAAATAATCATGATCAATCAAAACATCTTATCATTAAAACAATCTTCTACGCTTTTAATTAATGAAAAGGTAAAAGAATTAAGAATAAAAGGGAAAGAAATTAGTCATTTTGGCTTTGGGCAGTCTCCCTTTCCAATTTATGAGAGTATTGTTGCTGCGTTAAGAGAAAATGCAGAAAACAACCATTATTTACCGGTTGCAGGTTTGGAAGGATTAAGAGAAGAAATAGCCTTTTTTTTAAACAACCACCAAAATATTAAAACAACAAAAGAGTCCGTTTTTATAGGACCAGGAAGTAAAGAGTTGTTATACCAATCCATCTTAATTTTCGATGCGGTATTTTTAATACCAAAAGGAAGTTGGGTAAGTTACATTCCTCAAATACAGTCTAAAGGCGGTACCTATCATGTTTTAGAAACCAATTTTGAAAACGATTTTAAATTAACATCAGAAATTTTAGATACTTTTTTTGAGCGCGAAGTTTCTAAAAAACAAACGGTTTTAATATTAAACTCACCAAACAACCCAACGGGAGCCGTTTACACAAAAGAAGAATACAAAGCATTAGCAATTACTTGTAGAAAACACAATATTGTGGTTTTTTCTGATGAAATCTATTCTCAAATCAACTTTTCTGAAAGGTATTCACCAAGTATTTCAGCATACTACCCTGAAAAAACAATTGTTTTTGGAGGCTTAAGCAAGGTGTTTTCTGCAGGCGGATACCGTTTAGGTTACATGATGTTACCTAATGAGATGCAAGATTTGCAAAACGTCTATAAATCGCTTTTTAGTGAAACCTTTAGCTGTGTTTCATCTCCCATTCAATTTGCTGCAATAAAAGCATTTGAATATAACAAAGATTTGCAAAACTATGTAGCAACTACGGCAGCTATCTTAAAAAACATTTCAGCATTTATTTACAAAGAACTTTCGAAAGTAAAGGTTGAATGCACAAAATCTGAAGGCGCATTTTATATGTTAATCGGATTTAACCTGCACAAAGCAGCCATTTTAAAATTAGGTATTTCCAGCAGTTTTGAGCTGGCCAATTACGTTCTTGAAAATTACAATTTTGCGATGCTGCCTGGGGTAGATTTTGGTTTTGAAAAAGAGGAGTTATTTTTTAGAATTGCTTTTGTAGATTTTAACGGAGAAAGTGTAATGAAAGCCTATGCGTCTCATAAAAAAATTGATAGTAATTTTATAAAAGAATATGCACCCAATGTATTCCTTGGCGTAGAAAAGATAAAAAGTTTTATGGTAGATTTGAACGGATAAAAGTTTAATATTTTTTTAAATGAAGCTCGTTTTCATGAAACACACCGTAGGTGAAATACTGTATCCAATCTCCAAGGTTTACATACATGCTATCTTTTTGTAACTTTATCTCTAGGGGTAGATGTCTATGGCCAAAAACAAAGTAATCATAATGGTTAGATGCTAATTTTCGTTTGCAGTATTGCACCAACCATTCATTCTCTTCCCCTAAAAACTTGGCATCTTCATCACCAGAAATCATTTTATTTTTTACAGACATGTATTGTCCTAATTTTACACCAATATCTGGGTGTAACCAACGAAACAACCATTTAAATAAAGGAAACGTAAATACTTTCTTCATGCGTTTATAACCTTTGTCTTCAGGTCCTAAGCCATCTCCGTGGCCAATAAGCATTTTTTTATTATTGATAAGAAACTCTTGTGGCGTGTGATACACCGGAATGTTTAATTCTTTTTCGAAATAGTCATTCATCCATAAATCATGGTTTCCAACAAAGAAATAAATAGGAATACCTGCATCTTTAAGTGCTGCTAGTTTTCCTAAGACTCTTACAAAGCCTTTAGGTACAACAGTTTTATACTCAAACCAAAAATCGAATAAATCTCCCAGCAAAAAGATAGCTTCAGCATCTTCTTTTATTTCATCTAACCAAGCAACAAACTTTTGTTCTCTAGGAAAACTTGCTGCTGCATTTGGTGCGCCTAAATGTTGATCTGAAGCAAAATAGACTTTTTTATTTTCTGAAGTATTTATTGTTACCATTGCTACAAAGAAAAGCTATTCTTGTATACTTTCCAACTCCAAGACTTTTAGCAACATTTTGTCTTCTTTTTGCATAATTCTATAGAAGCCAAGATCACCAAACAGCAAATTAGCTATCGACGCATTTAAGTAATGTTTCATGCTTTTTTTCTCTTCAGAAGTAGGTTTATTGCGCATTTTTATAGCAATTAAAAAAGCGTTGTAAACGGTTTCATCTTTATCAAAAGATTGAATGAAAGTATCAATATTCCATTTTTCTAATTCTTTTCTATTGTTATCTACATAATCAAAAGCAAAATTATTCATACTATAAAAACTATAGTTGGTAAGAGTAGAAGAGGTGTCTATGGCTACAAATACGTCTGGTATAATGCCACCACCACCGTATACTATTTTTCCTTTAGGAGTTTTAAATTTTAAAGAATCTATTACCTGAATACTGTCTTTATTTAGTAGTTCTCCGCGAGCAATTCTTTGCTCATATTCTTGGTAATAATTTTTGTTTCCGTTACCAGAATATGGTTTTTGAATAGAACGACCTGTAGGTGTGTAATAACGGGCTGTAGTTAGACGAACTGCAGAGCCATCTCCTAAATCCATTTCTATTTGCACCAAACCTTTTCCAAAAGAGCGTCTTCCGATAATAGTTCCTTTGTCGTTATCTTGCAAGGCACCAGCTACAATTTCTGAAGCAGATGCAGAATTTTCATCAATGAGAACATACAAACCTCCTTTTTCAAAATCGCCTTTTTTAGTCGCAAAAGATTCGTCAATTTTATCTTTATTGTTTTTGGTAAAAACAATCAATTTATCAGCTTCTAAAAATTCATCAACAATACTATTTGCAATGTCTATAAACCCACCACCATTGCCACGAAGATCTAAGACAAGATCTGTCATGCCGTTATTTTTTAATTTAAGCAATGAAGTTTTAAACGCTGTGTATGTATTTCTTGCAAAACGATCTAGTTTGATATAACCAATAGAATCATTTAGCATGTAGGCTAAATCTACGCTTTTAATATTTACACTTCCACGGGTAACAATTACATTAAACAGCGAGTCTGTACTTTTTCTATAAATTTGAAGATTTACTTCAGTATTATCTGCTCCTTTTAAATACTTAGGCACGGCATCACTGATAATCTCTTTGCCAAATAAAGTATCTTTATTTGCCATTAAAATTCGGTCTCCCGCTTTTATTCCTGCCTTTATACTTGGGCCGCCTTTGATAGGTTGCACAACGGTAACAGAATCTAAAATCATTCTAAATTGAACACCAATTCCAACAAAATTACCTTGCATGCTTTCTTTAACCGCTTGTAATTTTTCTTTTGGAATGTATACAGAATGCGGATCTAATTCACTCAACATTTGGGTAATAGCGCCATCGAGCAACCTTTCTGTAGAGACTTTATCTACGTAATCATTCTCAATAAAATTGATGAGTCTTTTAATTTTTCTTTCTTGGGTTCCACTTTTTGATACGGGTAAGAAATTGTTAGTATTGCCTCCAAAAGACATTCCAATTAAAATTCCAAAAACCACAGCAATTGAGAGAAATAGGGGAATATTTTTTTTATTCATAAGGTAAATTCATTAATTCTACGCCTGCTTTTTCTAGAAACTTTAAACCCGCATTGTCTTTATAGGCATTGGCGTATACCACTCTTTTTATACCTGCTTGATGAATTAATTTACTACACTGTGTGCATGGAGATAACGTAATATAAAGGGTTGCATTTTTTGCAGATTGGGTTGAACTTGCAACCTTTAAAATGGCGTTTGCTTCTGCGTGTAAAACTTCCCATTTTGTGTCTCCGCTTTCATCTTCACAACAATTTTCGAAACCAGTTGGCGTTCCGTTGAAACCGTCAGAAATAATCATTCTGTCTTTTACAATTAAGGCACCTACTTGTTTGCGTTTACAATGAGAAAGTTTGCCCCATTCTAAAGCCATTTTTAAGTAAGCTTTGTCGTATTTTAACTGTTTTTCTTCCGTCATGAAGTCTAAGGTAAAAAGATTAATAAGATTGAACTGTTAATAAATAGTAAATTTTTGTGAAAAGAGATGAATTAGATTTCTGCATGAAAAGAAACTGCTATTGTATCGATTTAATTTTGCTTTTAGATTACCAAAAAACGCTATTTAACATCATTTGAATAGCGAAACCAATTACGATAGATGAGCACACTAAAATCCAATCTCTTTTGGTTACTTTAAAAAAGTTTTGAAGTATTAGGCCGATGCATAAAACACCCACAACTATAATTACTTGAGCGGCCTCTATTCCTAAAGAAAACTCTAATAAAGGAATGACTTTATCTTCTCCTTTGCCAACCATCATTTTAAAATAATTTGAAAAGCCTAAACCATGGATGAAGCCAAAGAGTAAGGCAAAAATTAAGTTGATGTTTTGTTTTCCTCCGGAAGCTTTTTTTGCTGTAAAAACATTCATTGCACCCGTAATAAAAATGGTTACAGGAATTAGAAATTCAATCAGTTTCATATGCACACTTAGAATTCCAAAAGCAGACAATGCCAGCGTTATCGAATGACCTATTGTAAAAAGAGTTACCAACCAAACTACTTTCTTAAATTGATGAAAGCTAAAAACAACAGCTAAAACAATTAAAAATAAAACATGGTCGTAGGCATTAAAGTCTAAAACATGGTATAGACCCATTTTAAAATAGAGAATAAAATCGTTCATTTTTACAGAAATTGTGTGTACTCAAAGATAAGAAAAGAATAAACTATTTTACTTCATTATTTTTTTAAAACTAAAATGAAAGTTTCTTCCTTTCTGTGAAATTAGTTTCTTGTATTTTATTCTATGTTAGAAAAATTAGAGGTATTTGAGAGGGATTATTTTGATAATTTTTAAGATATAAAGTATCTTTGTACTACATATTTAAAACATCCAATTTAGGTGTTAATTATTGTTTTTACCGATATTAAATACGCCTACTCTTTCTTGTTTTGTTGAACAAAGTAGTTATGAAATATAATAAAGCCATCGTATACATGATTATTAGCGTAATTGCTTTTGCAATTATGAATACGATTGTAAAGTATGTATCTGTTTTTAATGCCTATCAAATTGTGTTTTTTAGGTCTATTGGTACTTTGGCATTTACAATTCCTTTAATTTTAAAGAATCGAATTCCCATTTTAGGAAACAATAAAAAATTACTTTTACTAAGAGGTTTAGCAGGTGTAATTTCGTTAACACTTTTTTTTCAATCTTTAAATTATTTAGATGTGGGTACTGCAGTTTCATTAAGGTATACCTCTCCAATCTTTGCGGCTATTTTAGCACTCGTTTTCTTAAAAGAAAAAATAAAGCCAGTGCAATGGTTGTTATTTTTAATTGCATTTGTGGGGGTTCTATTTGTAAAAGGATTTGATACAAGCATAAATTCTGTAGGCTTGTTATTGGTTACTTTATCGGCTCTTTTTCTAGGACTTATTTTTGTAGTGATCCGTAAAATGGGAACCAAAGAAAATCCGTTAGTTATTATCAATTATTTTATGGCCATGGCTTTTGTTTTTGGCGGAGTTATGTCTATCAATCATTGGAGAAACCCGAATGCAGTAGAGTGGATTTTACTTTTAAGTTTGGGCATTTTTGGGTATGCAGGTCAGTTGTATATGACCAAGGCATTTCAATCTCAAGCAACAAGTTTAATTGCACCTCTAAAATACCTAGAAGTAATTTTTATGATTATTATTGGAGCTACTTGGTTTGGAGAAATTTATAGTTTTTGGACTTTATTCGGAATATCTTTAATCTTATTAGGCTTGGTTTATAACGTTTTCCTAAAAAACAAATTATAGAGCATTTGCCATAAGTGTTGCTATTTCTTCGTTAGATATTTTAGGATTTGCGCCATGATGTTTTGCCACCAAAGCGCCAATTGCGCAAGCGGTATCAATTGCTTTTTGCGGACTTTCCTTCTTCAACAAACAATCAATTAATGTGGCTAAAAAAGAATCTCCAGAACCAACGGTATCTGCAACGGTAATCTTATACCCAGCATTCGTGTAGAATTCATTTTCGTGAAAAAGAACAGCTCCTTTACTTCCAAGAGTTACACAAATTTGAGAGGTATTTGTAAATTTAGAAATGTGTTTAATATTTTCTTTTATGTTATTGTTTTTGTAGTCTAGTTTTCTATTAATTTCAAAAAGTTCGTCGTCATTAAATTTTATAAAGTTGGCACTTTTCATGAAGGTTACTAAGGTTTCTATTTGATAATGCGGAGGTCTTAAATTTACATCAAATACGGCATAACTCGCTACACTTAGTAATGTTTTTAAGGTGCTTTCAGATTGTTTATTTCTACAAACAAGACTTCCAAAAATAAAAGCATCTGAACTTGTTACTAAGGGCGTAAGTTTTTCCTTTAAAAGAATATAATCCCAAGCGCACGGTTGTTTAATTACGTATGAAGCGGATCCTTTTACATCTAAGGTTACTGCGACTTTGCTTGTTTCATGAGTTTTATTTGTCTGAATATGAGCAACAGGTAATCCTTGTTGCTCGATGTATTGTTTTAATTCCTCTCCATTTGTGTCATTTCCAACACTACTAATAATGGTAACTTCATTTTTAAATGAATGCAACCTTAAGGCAACATTTAAAGGTGCTCCTCCAATCTTTTGATGGGTAGGAAAAACATCCCAAAGAACTTCTCCAAAACACGTTATTTTGCTCATTATTTTAATTTTTTGTACGAATAACTTTCTTTTTAAACCTCGCTAATAGGGCTAAGAAAACGAGAACAGTTAAAGATAGTAAAAACAGAAAACTCGATTTTAAACTGAAGGTGTGCGAGATATACCCGAGTAAAACGGGTCCTAATAAAAAGCCAATAAACCCAATACCAGACACAAATGAAATTCCGATAGACGCCTTTACATTTGCAGTTTTACCTGCTACTCTAAATAATTCTGGAATAATAACAGAGAGCCCAAGACCCACAATTCCAAAGCCTACTAAAGTAATTTCAAAGACACTTACAAGAATACAAGCATACCCGATACTTGCAACAATACAACCGTAAAAAATTATTTTTAAAGAGCCAATTTTCTCACTAATTTTATCGGCAAAAAACCTACCGAAAGTCATCATAATAGAGAAAAATATAAAGCCAAACCCAATGCGGTTTTGTTCTAAAACTCCAACTACTTCCTTTAAATACAAGCCGCTCCAATGCTCAATAGCACCCTCACTACTCATAATAACAAAGGCAATAAAAGCAATAATAAACAATGGTTTTAGGGCATTAAAATCGTATTCTTTCTTTTCTTTTGAAACTGTTTCTTCAATAATTTTGTAATAATTTTTGGCTAGGATAATATTGGTGATAATTACAAAAATCACAATAAAGAGCATGTGATATGCTGGTTTTGTAAAAACAGCAAGTAAAAAACTTCCTAAAGTAGCACCAATTGCACCACCTAAACTAAAAAAACCGTGCGCTGCAGACATGAAGTTTTGTGAATCTTCCTTTTCTATATAAGAAACCAATGCGTTCATAGCAATATCTGTAGAGCCTACAAAGATACCCGCAACAAATAAAGAAACGCACAGGAGCAAATAAGTAGGCGCCATTAATGGGAAGATGAAGGAGATTGCAAATAGAATAACACCTATTACAGCATACCGTCCCAAACCTACTTTTTTTGTAATAAACGGCACTAGTGGAAGAAACAATAAGATGCCCAAAGCGAAACAAAATAAAGCAATGCCTATTTCTGAATCGTTTAATTGTAGTTTTTCTTTTACATGCGGAATGTATAAAACCCAGGTACCAATAATAAAATTTAAAGAAGCAAAGATCCAGGCAACAGAAAAATACTTAAATTTTGACAAAATAATTTTTAAAGAATGCATTTTAAAACTTACTGTTTTTTAAATAATTTACTATTCTGATTTGCTTATCAAGAAGTATTCCCAAGGTTGTAACTCAATTTTTTCTGTATTTAAAACAATTTTTTCAGCTGTTAAAACATCTGTAAAAGAGCCCTTTAAGTCCAGGGTAAAAGTTTGTGCTTCCTTCGATAGGTTTCCAATAAAATAAATGGATGCATTATTTTTACTTTTATTAAAAGCCAAAACGTTTTCATTATTCGTATTTAAGATGGAATAGTTAGCAGCATTTTTACCGCCATTTAAGGCCGTATTGTTGTTTTTAAGCGCACCTAGTTTTTCTAATAAACTCCAGGTAGTTCCTTTCGTTTTAGGAATACTATCTTTCTCAAAAAACTTTAATTGATAGTCTAAATCGTATTCTTGTCCGCTATAAATTAAAGGCATTCCAGGTATCGTGTATACAAGTGTTGTCATTAAATTACTTGCACTTCCCATACGTTCTTTTACGGTTCCACTCCAAGAATTTTCATCATGATTGGTCACAAAATTCATTTTAATATCACTGGTATTTTTAAGACTGTCTTGTTTTTGTAAATAGGTAATAATTGCAGTCGCATTTGCTTCGCCTTTGGCAATTTTGTTTAAAATATGGTGTCCTTCCCAAGCATATTGCATGTCAAAACCATTCTCAAATAAATCTTGTTGCTCTGCCTCTGCCAACATAAAAACGGGCTTTATAGCGTTTAATTCTTCTGCAACTTGTTTAAAAAAGACTGGTGGTACTTTGTGTGCAACATCCATTCTATAGCCATCAATATCAAAGTCTGTAACCCAATACTTCATGTCTTTTATCATTTCTGCTTGCATGGCTCTATTATCATAATTTAAATCTGCAGTATCCGTCCAGCCCCAAGATTCGCCTGTATCTGGATTGATAGGGTCTATAATTTCACCATTTTCATTTTGCGTGTACCATTCTGGGTGTGCAAAAATCCAAGGATGATCCCAGCCTGTGTGATTGGGTACCCAATCGATAATTACATAAATACCGTTTTTATGCGCTGTTTCTATGAGGTTCTTGAAGTCTTCTTTGTTTCCGAATTCTTTATTAATAGCCTTGTAATCAGACACCGAATAATAACTTCCTAAATACTTTTTACGTGCTGTTTCGTCTTCAATATCAGTAGTAAAAGAACCATCCGTTGCTTTTCTTTTTACTTCAGAAATAGGATTGATTGGCATTAACCATATAATTTTTACCCCTAATTTTTTAAGCCCCGGAATGTCTTTCGTAAATGCATTAAAGGTGCCTTCTGGAGAATACTGTCTAATATTAGCTTCATAAATAACTGCGGTTTCCATCATTTCTGCAGTTACTGCTGGAATTGAAACTTCCACTTCTTTCACTGCCGTTTGACAAGAAATAAATGCGATGAAAAGGCCGAATATAAAGGTTGTTTTTTTAATCATTTTTAAATAGTTTATTTGGGGTAGTTAATTTATTTAGGTGCTGTTTGTATTCTTTATTTAGTAAGGTTAAGCCGTATTGGTATGAGGCATTCATCCAACCAAAACCTTCATCGGTAATGTATTCGAAATCTGTACCTACATTGCCATACTCTGCAAAAACCTTGTGTGTAGCAGCAACTACATCGTATTTTTCGGGGATGGTTCCGTTATAATCTACTGCATTTTTGGTAATCATAAACAACCATCTATAAATGAGCTCTTGCGCTTCATTTTGATAGTTGTAATGCAGTAATCCTTTCCAAATGAGCATTTGATGTGGTGCCCAACCATTCGGAAAATCCCATTGTCTTTGTGGTCTTTCTGTAGATATTTCTCCAGCACTTTCTTTGGTGCTTCCTGCAATACCGCCTTCCATTTTTAAAAGTGGAATGGCAGTTTTAACCAATTTTTCTGCTTGTTCTTTGGAGGCCATTTTTGCCCATAAAGGCATGAAGGTGGTTGCTGAAATAAAGTCGGAGTTGCTTGCCAACTTTATATTATAATCGAAATACATTCCCTTTTCTTCATCCCACAGATAGGTATCTGCGAGTTGTTTTCTTTGTGTTGCTTTTTCATTCCAAGATGCACTTGTATACTTTTGATGGTGGTACGTAAAATTACCTTCAAATTCTGAAGCGATGATTTCTGCAAAATCTGTTTCGTATTTATATAAAAATGAATTCAAATCCACTAAATTTAATTCGGCACAATTGCCATCAATTCGATAGGAAGTATCATGGCCAGATTCTCGCACAGATCTGTCGTTTAAAAAATAAATATCGAGGTTGGTATTTTTTATCTTGCCATTTTGATACCCTTCAATATAATTTTCAACAGAGGTATTTAAGGCCGTCGCTAATGGTTTAATAGTGGCGTTAAAATGCCCAGCTTCACATTCTGGTGGCACTCCTAGTCCGTCTGCAAGAAACCTATTCAAACCATTTTTGGTGAGTCGTTTTCCTTGCACCATCCAAACGGTTTCATATTCTTTAATAGCGGTTTGTAAATGCGATTTTAACCATTCTTTATCTTTAGTTACCTCAAAGACTTCCCGAATTAAAGAGGTGTAAAAAGGGGGTTGTGTTCTCGTTAAATAATAAGATCTATTGGCATTTAGAATTTTGCCATACTGTTCAATTTCATATTGAAAGTTGTCTGCCATGGCTTTTGCCAAAGCTACTTTGCCATCTATAATTAAACCTACAGATTCAAAATAACTATCCCAACCGTACATTTCATTAAAGCGCCCGCCAGGAACCACAAATGGAACTCCTTGAATTTTGCCGTTTTGTTTTTCTAATTTTAAAGCCAAAATACCAGGTTTTGTATTGATGCTTTTTACAAATTCTGGAGTAATTATTTGAGGCAATTGAATGGCTTCTATTGGTAATTTTTTTTCTAATTGCTGATAATATTTTAATGCAGTAGTATCTTCAAAAGGAACATAAATTTTTAAAACAGCGCCGGTTAAGGAGTCGTTTTTAGTATCCGACAATAAGGCTTCAATTCCTTTTTCGTCCATGGTTCTTGTCAAACCTTGCCAATAATATTCTTTGATACTTCTTGAAATTCTTTCAACAGGCAGCTCTTCAATTTTAGAAATATCCAATTTTAAAACAGCAAGTCCCTTCTTTTTTGCACGCACCAATTCTTGCAATAAATTGGATAAATAATAGGTGCCTTTTATTGGGTATCTTTCTCCAGAAGATGATGTAATTACAAATTCTTTCGGACCTTTATCTTCGATGGTAATTTTTTTATCACCATCTGTGTCCTCCTGAATGAGAAGATTTTTTAAAGTTTCTTTTATGTGTAGGGTGAAAATCATGCTGAAGTTATAGTATTTTTTTTACTCATAGCGTATAGAATCCATATAGAAATAAGGATTCCGGTAAGCGGAATTAAGGATAAATAAAATGCGGTAGCACCGTCATATTTTTGGAAGACATTGCCGGTAATTATAGAGCCGGTTGTGCCACCCAAAGCAGAAAAAACTACAATTAAACCTGCCATAGAACTGTGCATGTGTTTTGGCAAAGAAGATAAAATTGTTGAGTTTATAGTAGGATATACAGGTGCTAGAAATAGTCCGATGATAGGCATTAGATAGACTACTAAGGGTGCATTTGTCCAAGTTATTAACCCCTCAATAGAGGCGTCTCCAGCCAATGGTAAAACAAGTACGATTAAAATTCCTGCGGCTACCAAACAGAAAGTGAGTAGGTAAATCCATTTTACTTTATTTAAAATAAAGCCGCCTAAAAAACGACCAATCATAAACGCGCCGCCCAAAACAGCTCCTGCTTGAACCGCCATACTTGCAGGTGCGTGTATAATATCTGTGTAAAAAGTTGGAAACCAAGTTTGGAAACTTTGCTCTATCAATACATATAGAAAAATACTAATGATAAAAATGAGCGTCAGTGGTTTTACAATCAAGAACAGCATTTCCTTAAAATCTTCAGAAAATCTCCGTTTTTCAATGGTTGCTTGCGATTCGTCTAGTTTCGAAACAAAGAGGACAACAATGCTAAGAGTGAAACAGCGCCCATAAACCAGTAAATATTTAACCAGTTGGTAGATTTCGGATTGGCATCATCTATAAAAAGACTAAAAACAATGTTTCCTAAAAGAATACCTCCCATAAAAACACCCTCTAAAATCCCCATAAAACTCCCGTGCTCTTTTTGGTTGTTTGTAATTAAACCAATGGTTGCAAAAACAGCAATTTTAATCAAGGCAAAAGAGACCCCAATGACTAGAAATAGGACTTTGAAATACCAGAATCCGTTTGTAAAAGGCGTAATAAAACAAAAAATAGACACCAAAGCCAAACCTAACAACATAGATTTCTTTAAACCAATTTTAGGCAAAAAAGAAGCCAAAATAAAGGAAGCAATGGCAATAGGAATGTCTTTAAAACCCTCTAAAACACTTGCGCTACCTTTAGAAATATCCATGCTACGTTGTACTTGTAATATTACTGTTCCTACACTATTCAATAGAAATGCAAAAACAAAGTAATTTAAGAAAAGTGCTATTTTTATGCCAATATTTTTCATAGAGTAAGCTTTAAATTTTGATTTTTTTATTCATTTTTAGCTTTTGTTTCATTTAAACGCATTGCTAAAAGTGCAGCTATTGCAAAAAACACTCCTGCAAATAGTATTGCATTTATGGCATTACTATCTAATAAATATTTATAAATAGGTCCAAAAGTTACAGTTTGGATAAACATAGGTATTACAATCATCATGTTTAAAATACCCATATAAACCCCTCTTCTATCTTGAGGTACAATTTTTGAAACCATCGTGTACGGGATTCCCATCATCGCAGCCCAACCAATTCCAAACAGTATCATTGGCAATAAAACAAGCCAAGGATCAGAAATAAAAGGAATTGAGAACAATGCTATAGCTGAACCAACTAAACTTAAGGCATATATTTTTTTATTTCCAAACTTTAGAGATAAGGGCACTAAAATTAAAGCAACAAGCATGGTGGTTAAATTATAAACAAGACTCATTCCTGCAGATTGAGATGCGGCTTCTGAAATAGAATAACCCATCGTTTTCATAAAAAGCGGTGTTGAAAATTGCCAATAAATAAATAAAGCGTACCACTGAAATGCATAAACTCCACCTACTTTCCACATAAATTTAGGCATGTCTTTTATGGCTTCCGACGTCTCCATAAATGGGAGTAACAAATCACTAAATTTTGTTAAAAAGGAACTATTTGGGTTGTTTTTAATTTTACCGTAGAGAAACCATAGCCAGAAAAGAGCAATGAGAAGAATTAATAATACAAGTAAATTGAAGTTTTCAAATAAATAGGGATATACATATGCTAAACTCAATCCAAGTAACAAAGGGATGGACGAGATGACTAATAAAACACTTATAAATTGAATTACTGGATTCGGTTTTCCCTCATTAAATTTATTAATTTTAATTAATTCTTCAGCAGCTGGTGGAATTTCTGGGGTTTTAAAAATAGACCAAAGCACTGTTGTTAAAGACAAAAAGGCACCAATATAGAAAGCGTAATAAATCCATTGCGGAATGGTACCTACTTCGTCTAGAGCTTCGCCAAATATATATTTAAAGAAAAGAATAGAACCCGTAGCTAATAAAACGCCCAGGCCACAAAACAAACTTTGCATTTGATACCCTAAACTTAATTGTTTTTCGGGTAACTTATCGCCTACAAAAGCCCTATAAGGTTCCATCGCCACATTATTACCCACATCTAAAATCCACAACAGGCCTACTGCAAACCATAAAACCGGGCTATGAGGAAACGCAAATAAACAGATACTTCCTATGATTGCTCCAATTAAAAAATAGGGTTTTCTTCTTCCCCATTTTAATGACCAAGTTTTGTCTGACATTGCCCCAATAATTGGTTGAATAAGCAATCCCGTAATGGGTCCTGCAATATTCAAAATAGGAATCATTTCTTCTGAAGCTCCTAAATATAAAAAAATGGGACTGATCGCTGTTTGCTGCAATCCGAAACTATATTGGATTCCTAAAAAACCAACATTCATATTAAAAATTTGCCAAAAGGAGAGGCTGGGTTTTTTTATGTTCATTTTTATTTTACATTTTTAGAATTACTGCTTGATATGGTGCTAGCGTGGCTGTGTTTTTTGTAATAGCTAAAGTGTCGTAATTATTTATTAAAACAGTTGATTCTTCATTTAAAACAGAGAGCACAATACTTGATTTTTCTTCAGAAAAATTTAGTAATACCAACATTTTTTCATCGTCTAAAACACGTGTATATGCATAGATTCTTTCATGTTCTTCTTGAATAAGGGTATATTTTCCATACACTAAAACCAAGTTTTCTTTTCGTATGGAAACCATTTTTTTAAAATGATTTAAAACAGAGTTTGTATCTTTTTCTTGGGCTGCAACATTTACTGTTTTGTAATTTTTATGGACAGGTAACCAGGGTTTTGCGATTGAAAAGCCTGAATTTTCAGAAGCATTCCATTGCATTGGTGTTCTACCATTGTCTCTAGACAATAGGTTCATTGTTTTTAAGTACAAGGCTACATCACCCCCTTTTGCTTCGATACTTTTGTATCCGTTAACAGCTGCAATATCTTGGTATTCTTCAATTTTTGTAAAACCATTATTCGTCATCCCCAACTCATCACCATAATAGGTGTATGGGGTTCCTTTCATACTTAGAATAAAGGTGTTTAGCATTTTTGCAGAAACTCCTTTAAACTCTGGTTTGGCGTTTCCAAAACGATTGACCATTCTGGCTTGATCGTGGTTGGATAAATAAATAGACAACCAGCCCTTTTTATCAAAAGAAGTATCCCATTTTGTAAAACATTCTTTGAGGTCTGCTAGTGTGCATTTCTCTAAAGAACTCACCAAATCGGTACTTTCAAAATGATAGGCCATTTGCAATTCATCTCTGTCTTCATCTACAAGATTGTGTGCGTCTTCCAACGAGCTTCCAACACCTTCAGAAACAGCAAAAACATCGTATTTACTCAATACTTCGTCATTCATTTCTTTTAAATAGGTGTGTAAATGAGGTCCCATTCCATGGTGTTTTATAACACTTGGCACGTTTTCTTCGTATCCTTTTGGTAATGGAGGAAACGTAATGTCTTTGCTCACAAACTGAAAAGCATCTAAACGAAAGCCGTCTACACCTTTGTCTGCCCAAAACTTCATAATATCGTATACTTCTTGGCGTACTTTCGGATTTTCCCAGTTTAAGTCGGGTTGTTTTTGAGAGAAATAATGCAGGTAATAGGCATCGGTTTGTGCATCATATTTCCAAGCCTCACTTTTCTCGTCAAAGAAACTCCACCTGTAATTTGGTTTTCCTTTTTCTGCGGGCCACCAATGGTAATAATCTCTGTATGTATTGTTTCTTGATTTCCGTGATTCTTGAAACCATTTGTGCTCGTCTGAACTATGATTTACCACTACATCCATCACAAATTTTAGCCCTCTATCGTGCAAACCTTTTAATAGCTCGTCAAACTCGGCCATGCTGCCAAATTCCTTCATAATTGCTCTGTAATCGCTGATGTCATAACCATTGTCATCATTTGGAGATTCATAAATAGGATTTAGCCAAACCATGGTAACACCCAAACTTTTGATGTAATCTAGTTTTTCTATGATTCCTTTTATATCTCCAATTCCGTTATTAGAAGTGTCTTTAAAGCTTCTTGGATAAATTTGATAGATCACAGCTTCTTTCCACCAATTTCTATTTATTTTACGCATAAGAGATAACGCTTATTTATTTAATTGAGACACAACAAATTTACCCAACTCTTTTCCTTGACTTAAACCAATGTCTACGGCTGCTCTATAATGAATACCGCCATACATTCTGCTTAATGCCGCTTCGCTAGAGGCATCGTAAAAAGAAGCATAACTTCTTATAGGCAAGCCAAACTGAAGTTCAGTAGTATCATCAAAATCAAAATTTTCTCCAAAAATAGTTGTCAATACTACAGACGCAGCTCCAGAAACTACAGAATGCCCGCTGGTATATTCAGGAAAAGGAGGTGTTTGTAAAATAGGTTGCCAATCTGCATCTATGTGCTGATTGATAAGTGTTTCTGGACGAATTAAGTTGCTTCTATATTTTTCATCCCAACAACTTATAAAACCGTCTGCAATGGCTAAAGATGTTTTGGTATAGGCATTTACAGTTTCCATAAAATTGGCATTCGTTTTCTTTGCGGCAATTTTAACAATTCCAATCCAATGTGCACCAGGTGTAATTTTTTTAGTTGCAAACATAAAATGACCTCTGGTAACGGATACATACGGATTGCAATCCCAAAATTGAGCAATGGCGATTTCTTCTGAAGCATCTCCTTTTTTAGTGATTTCTTGACTAACAGTATATACCTCTAGTAATTCTTTATAAAACTTTGAATCCTTTTCTAAAGAAAATTCAGGATGTGTTATTGGTTTAAATTGATCTGCAGCTGTTAATAAAAAAGGCCTCATTTTACTCCAATGAGGTTCTATTGCATCCATATATGCCGGAGGAGTTGGTTGCCATCTCGAAGCATCATCGGTGTCTACAGAGTACTTTGGCATTGTTCTCGTTTGGTTGTAATTATCGGCATCCATCCATTTTTTTATATGTTTTACAACCCTAAGTGCATATTTTTTAGAGTGCTCAAATTCAGTTTTATTTGTATGCTGCCAGTGCGTGTATAAGCTATCTTGTAAAACTTCAAATTTGTTTTCAGAAAAAATTAATTTTTTACTAATCTCTAAATGTGCAATGATTGCTGCTAAGTTGAGGTTTATTTTAGCTTCTTTTTCAACCGCAGGAATGGGAGAGAGGCCGTTTAGGGTAGTTGATAATGTTTTATATACTGAATCTTTTTGAACTAATATTTCATATGCCGCAACATTTGGATATGCAAAAATTCTACTTGCTACCGGCGGTGAAAATATATCATGAATCATTATTTCTGTAACTTTATCTACAGAAGCATGGTAGTTTTCAGGGGTTATTTCTATGGGTTTTGGTGTTTCACAACCTGTAAATGCAACGCATATAAATGCATAAAAAATTTGTTGATACCTTATAGTTTTATGAAGTTTCATCTTTTTATTTGTCTAATTTTTGTGTGTCAATAATATAAGAACTTCCATTATTGGAAAGAACTAAGTAGTTGTTTTTGGCTAGTTTTACAATTTTTCTACCACTAAATTCTTTAGGCAATTGTAAGCTTTTTTGTTCTTGAATAGTATTGTTCGTAAAGTGTAAAATGCCACCAGGATTTCCGTCAGATTTTCCTAATTCAGTTACAAAACCGTTATAATTACCGGTATATATAATTTCATCAGTATCTATGTAAAAATCTTCAATAGTACTTATTTGAGTTTCTTTAGGAAGTGCTTTTCCTGTAAATTGACTACCACTATTCAAATAAAACATAGACCTTAACTCATAAATATATTTTGTTTCTAAAATATCTTTTTCATCCTTATCAAATAAATCGGTAATCGCATTTACCTTTGAAAAAGAGGAATAACTTGTAAATTTCTTTTTTAATATTGGCAGCTGCTGTGTTAACTTATCTTTAGAAGCAAAAGTGACATCCGTTCCAAAATAGTCATAAAAAATAAGCTGATTTAACTGTGTGTTTTTATCAAAATCATCTAAATACATTTTCACAGGTTTTTCTTCAGACGCTTTCCATTTAAAATTCTCTCCAGTATTCCCGGCAATAATATCTAAAAACCCGTCTTTATTTAGGTCTGCAATTTTAATGACATTCCACATTCCGTTGGTCTTATCCAGTCCAAAATCTTTTGTTTTATTTTTAAAATTTCCTTCTTTGGTGTAAGAGAAAACAAGAATAGGCATCCAATCTCCTGCGAGTATTAATTCTACAAAACCATCCTTATCCAAATCGGCCCATTTACTGTCTGTAATCATACCAAAACGTCTTTTTTGTACTACCTCAAAGTTGTTATCTCCTGTGTTTTTTAGAATAAAACTAAATGGTGTTAAGCCATAAGCGCTAGGAATTGATCTGTTACCAATGAACAAATCTTGATATCCATCTTTATTAAAGTCAAAAGAAGAAACAGAACCACCGTTTGTAGCCAAGAGCTTTGCATTTAGTTTTGTAAAATTACCTGCTCCATCATTTATATAGACTCTATCCTCTAACATGGGATCTCCTTCCTTATAATCACTTCCGCCGCTTAATGCATAAATGTCTAGATCATTGTCTGCATCTATATCAAAGGCAATGGCATCTACATCTTCATAGATGTTATCTTGTTTAAAAACAGCGGTATTTTTAATGCGGTATTTCCCTTCTTTCGTTTGTAAATAAAGCGTAGGTTCTTGACCTCTACCACCACCAATAAATAAATCTTTTAACCCATCTGCATTAAAATCTGCTTGCACTATTGATGGGCCTTCAGAAGACAGTTTCTCTGGCATTAATGCTTCTCTTTCGTAATCTAAAAAGGTGTTTTCTTTGTGTTGATAGTCAAAGCTTTGGTGTGTTATAACAGGTACTTCTTTGTAAGTGTGTGTTGAAGTTTTTCCTTTTTGAATTGTAATTTCTTGATTGATGGCTACTTCTTTTTGAATGCTTTTTGTGCCGTCATTCCAAATTACTTTTATAGAATCTACTTTAGAAATTGCTCCTAAGCCAAAATGTATTTTTCTTGTAGAACTAGATAAAAAGCCTCTTACAGTTGTTTGTTCTTTATAAAAACGCTTATTTTCTGCATAGAGATATACTTTTGCACCGTTTGTATTTAACCCTTTATTTTGTTCTAATAGATGCACAGTAAGGTACTTGCTATCTGTTGTTTTATTCTCTAAAAGCGTTGCTTTTTCGTTGAGGTTGTTCACTACAATATCTAAATCGCCATCATTGTCTAAATCTGAATATGCCGCTCCGTTTGAATAGGTAGTTTTATGTTTATTGTTGATGTTTGTTTTTATAAAATCTAAATTCCCGTTATTTTGAAACAGTACATTTTCTAAGCCTACCATTGGCATTGTTTCAATTAACTTTTGTTCTAAAGTATCTTGTTTGCTCGCTTCATATTTTGCAAAATCTACATTACTTATGTAGTTGATATAATCTAAATCATTAGGCCTTTTGTAAATACCGTTGGTAACATATAAGTCATTAAAACCATCATTATTATAATCTAATAACAAAGGAGACCAGCTCCAATCTGTAGCGTGTGTTTCTGTTAACAAAGCAACATCTGCAAAATACTTGCCTTTATTTAGTTGTAAATTATTTCTTGCGTATTGTTGTTGAAAGCCAAATGTTTTTTTAATCTCGTTAATTTTATCAGAGTCTTCGCCACCAGATTTTAAAAATATGGCTGCTTTGTAAGGCATCATATCTAGGGTAACAAGGTCTAACTTTTCGTCATTATTAATATCTGCAACATCTACACCCATGGTAAATCTCGAGGTATGATTAAAGTAACTATTGCTAGATTCTGTAAACGTTTTATCACCATTGTTGATGTACAAATAATCATTTTCATGAAAATCATTGCCAATGTAGATATCTATCAAGCCGTCATTGTTCACATCTGATGTAGCAATTGCTAAGCCATAGCCCAATGCACTGTTGTAAATACCTGCTTTTGTGGTAACATCAATAAATTTTATTTGACCATTTTCTGAGGTGTTTTCAAACAATACATCACCCGCCAAAGCATTTGGCTTTGTTCTTAATTTTGTGTTTCCGTAAGAATAGGTGGTGTGTACAGAGTGGTTTAATAGATATAGATCCATATCTCCATCTTGGTCATAATCAAAAAAGGATGCTTGCGTAGAAAAGCCAGAAAAGTCTAAACCATATGCTGTTGCTTGTTCTTTGAAAGTGTTGTCTCCGTTATTTATATAAAGCTCATTTTTAGCTTTTAAACCTTTGTAATTACCCACTTTACAAACATAAATATCTAGAAATCCATCTGTATTAATATCAACCATAGTAACGCCTGTAGACCAGGTACTATCTTGTTTTATTTGACTAGGTACAGAAATATCTTCAAATTTTAAAGCTCCTTTATTTAGGTAAATTTTATCTGGTTTTTGGTT
>Ga0075441_10000499_pt1 | contig 19891 bp, 21 predicted proteins | sample CoawatmetaG00DNA_FD_71582 | JGI IMG/M metagenome (GOLD analysis project Ga0075441, IMG submission 71582) | Marine microbial communities from the West Antarctic Peninsula - Coastal water metaG002-DNA | ecosystem: Environmental > Aquatic > Marine > Coastal | place: Atlantic Ocean: West Antarctic...
TAATTCTTTTAATATGTTTCCAGATGGAGTACCCAATACTTCCACCTCTCCCATTACATCATCACCTTTCCACCATACCTTTCTGATATTGTGTGATACATTTTGTAAGTTTACAACAGATGATTCTGGATGATCTAGTTCTCCAAGAGCTCTATTTTCTGCTATTTGGATTTCAGAGTATTGCTTTACTTCTCTCATCAATATATCTTTTGGATATACTCTTCCGTTTTGATTCTTTGCATTTGCTCTTTGTAGCACTCCCTGAACGATAACTCTCCCTCCATTTGCATTCTCGGATTCAGTAATCATTTGTGGTGACACTTCAAATATGTTGTAGTCTACTAATAGTGATTTAGACATTAAAAGCTCCTCATTTTTTCTGCTAATCTGATCATTTTTGATTCTATCTTCATTAAATTTCTCTTTGTAGATTCCCAATACTTGGATTCGTCGATACCAGATTCAGTTTTTAATTTTATGTTTTGATCTATAATACGTTCTATCCTAAATAACTTCCCATTAACTTCCTTGATGCTTTTGTTAACTTTCTGCCTTTGTGATAACGATTCGTCCTTCTTGTAGTCTCTGTATTTTGCTTCCTTCAGATGCATCTGTTTAGATAGTGTTTTGAAAATAGATTCGTCTAATTCGTCGTCCTCATCTTCATCTTCGAATGCATACGGGGAATCGTAAGACTCACCACCTGAAACTACATTAGACTCTTCCAACTCTTCATCTTTGTTCATTTCACATTCAAACATTTTATCTAATTCCTTACTTAATGACATTCTTTACCTCATCGATTAGGTTGTATGTTCTCATTAGTGATATGATATATTTATCCTTGACGTTGTTTCCAATCTTAGTATTCTTCAATTGATAATTAACTTCCTGTAATTTGATTCTTACAACATCATCCTTAACCTTCTTAGATAATACATCCAATACCTTAGTGGCCTTCTTAATTTCAGACATAAGATATTTTTTAAGTTTAGTTGTATTGCTGATATTGTTTATGTATTCCTTCAATAGTTTTCTTTGTCCTAACGAAAGGTTATCACCCCACTTCTCATTAAACTTCTCGATCAATATCTTGTATGATAATAATCTAATATCAGCATCTTGCTTTTGATATATGTCATGAGACTCAGAAACCACCTTCTTATTTGATCCAACGATAGCTTCAACCAGATTGTATCTACACTTTATAGTTTTCGATGGAGTTGTACCCTCCATTAACATGTACGTAGAAGCATTCGTTGTGTAGTTGTTTATTCTTTGAGAAAAGAACGATTCCAAATCGTAATGTTTCTTAATCTCTTTAATAAGATTATACTTCTGTTTCTTTATCATACTTTTACTAAGAATCTTATGTTCAGCTATTACAGCATCTATAAATTTGTTAGCTTTATTTTCGGTATTGAATTTTTCATTTTGAATCGTTTGATACAAACCCAATTCACGCTTTAGGGATGTATTCTTTTTGAAAAACTCTCTAATAATTCCGATAGCTGGGGATTCATCTATTCCTTGTAGTGTATCATTAGTTACTTGTCTAACTAATAACTCGAATAGTATTCCAGTGTTTTTATATTTTGAATGTTTTGCCATTATATATCATCGTTTGTATGTTTATTATATAAATATAGAAACCCCACGCTAAATGTTGTCGTCTAGTATGTTATTTTCATTTAAAAGATTATTCTTTAGTGCTTTCTTGATACCGAACATAGACTTGACCATTTCTTTTCTTTCATTCCTACTTAATCCAGACGATCTTTTTCTTTCCTTTTTACTATTTGGATCTATTGGTTTTCTATCTACCTTCACACCCTCTTCAATTTCATCTTCTTGAGGTTCTTGTTGAGGTGGATTTGCTGGATCTACTCCATCATTAACGATACTATCTCTTCTGAATGATTGTTTTGTATCTTCTACTACTCTTGTTTTTTCTTTTTCAACATCATCCTCATTCATCTGGAATATATTATCATATATCCAATCTTCTGATATCATACCTAGATCTTTAATACTTGAAGCAAGAGATACCTTAGTATCAAATAATTCCATCTTCTCTTGCTCTGCAATTGTAGATGCTGGGGCTAGCTGTAGATCGAAGTCTAACATATCACTATCTTCAAATCCTTGGGAATACAAATGAACCATAGCAATCTTAGTTAACTCAGATACAAATATTCTTTGTATTCTTTCAATTGTTCTTGCAAATCTAATATCTTGTGCAGCTAGTGTTGATTTAGCATTAAGGTCCTCTTCGTAACCCATAAATGCTTTAGGTATTTTTAATGCTGCAAACATTCTATTCTTTAAGTATTCGATATCATCGATACCACCGAAGTCCATACCAGATAGAGATTCAATCTCAGTACCAGATTGACCACCACGAACAGGAAGATAAACATCCTCCATCATGTTTTGCATATTAAATTTTAAATTGTATTGACCAGTATTAGGATCGATGTATGGAGTCTTCTTCATCGACTGCATAACTTTTTGCATGTAAGCTTCTACCTCGTTAGGTGGAATGTTACCGATGTCAATTTTGTATATTCTTTTTTCAGGTGCTCTCATAATTCTATGAATCATCATTGCATCTTCCATAAGAGTTAATTGCTTCCAAGTCTTCCTTGCTGATTCAACCATAGACTTTCCGTAAGGTAGGAAGTTCATATCATTCAACAATCTGAAGTGTGCCACCTCATAGTTTTCGAAATTATTAGATTTCTTCTGACCAGCTGACGATTGTCCACCCATAGATTCGTCATGTATAAATTTAACTAATTCTGGATTTTGAGGATCTAGTCCTTCTTCTCTAAACATCTCATATGAAGATAATGGTGTCACATTAGTGATCCCAACCTTCTCAGTAATATCTAATTTTAAATAGAAGTCTCCATACTTACACATGTTTCTTATCCAAGGCCAAGCATTGAATTCGATGTTAAGTATATCGTAGAATAAATTGTTTAATACCTTTTCTATTTCTTCATTATCAGAATGTATCTTCAGTACATCCCCAAGCTCATTCTTTAATGAAGACTCATCTGCATATATGTCTAGTGCCGCTGAGATAATCGAATCTTCATCCATTACTTCATAGTCGGTGTATAACTGAGCTCTCATTGTATGAAAGTTAGCTTGCTGATTGTATCCAGTATTCTGGGACGATTGATATAGTCTATTAAACCTATCTATCATTCTGTTACTAGCCAGTTTACTGTTAGCTTGTACTTTACTGATATCAGCTACTTTTAATCCGTCATCAGATCTACGAACGATTGTTCCCGTTGAGAATAGTTTCTGTAGTCTTCCGAAAAATGTTTTATCTGTTGCCATTTGTTTTTCTCCTTTTATAATAACCAAGTGAGATCTTCTTCCTCACCGTTTCCAATTTGTTGTTTCCAGGGATTTTCTTTAGTATATGTTTCCCTTGCATTGTAGGCACCTGCATTTGTATTACTCATTGTGCCTAAAGCTCTTTTGTCCAATGCTAATCCTGCATCAAACAATTTAAGGGCTGTATCTCTTACGTACAATCCTATGGATATCGACATAACTAAATCGTCGTTGTACCCTCCTTGTGCCTGTGCTTTACTACCTTTCCATATGAAAACAAACAGCTCTTCAATCAATCTTTTGGATCTAATTGTACACGCCTTTTCTCTTAGATAAGTATCTAACTTAGATATTAAAAGTGGCCTAGTTCTAGATGATGTTGTGAAGCCAGGTGTTGCTTTGTCCTTACCTTGAAGATCATAATTCTTACCAAGATGAACTTCAGGATCAACTACTCCTTCATGTTTGTATGTATAGTATAGATTTGAATAGTGTCTATCTATTACTTGTTGTATCGATGCCCATCCTATATTTGCATTCTCAATTACAAGTAGTGCTTCATTATATTCATTGGCAATGTTAACCAACATATTACCGTATTCTTTTGTTGGAATCTGACCTCTGTATTCTGCAACTTGTTCCATTGTTTCGATATTGATTACATGGAATGCAGAGTAATCTTGTCCATCCCCACGGGCAACATCGGCACATACCAAATATCTTCCAGTAGGTTTAGGATATTCCCATATCCACATTTCTTTTTTCGGTCCTCTCATTTCAATTGGATCTTTTACTGTATTGTCAGCCATCCATTGAAGTAATTCACCGGCTACCACCGTATTCCCAGAAGTTACAAAATCACAATCACATTCCTGTGATGCCATCTTCTCACCTAGTAATCCATCTTGCTTATCCCTCCACTCCTGATCTTTGTCTGGATGTTGAGTCCAATGAAGTAATATGTCATTGAATTCTGTTGCTCCTGTGGTTGCTCCGACCCAAGTCTTATGAAACCAATTACCAGTACCATTTGGTGTAGATAATGCAATACATCTACCACCAGTTGAAAGAGTTTGTTGAGCTGAAGTCCATATCTCATCGGCTTTATCAATAAATGCTGCCTCGTCAATTACGAGAAGTGATAATGCTTCAGATCTTGCAGCATCGGGAGAAGACGATACAGCTTTGATTTGAGAACCATTCGTGTATCTTAATGATAGTCTATTGTCTTCAGCTGTTTTAATCTTTAGCCAGGGAGGAAGTAATTCATTCATCACCCTAACCTTAGTCACTAGATTCTTTGCTGTATTCTGAGTTGTCGCAATTACTAGTACATTGAAATCATCTTGGAATATCATAGACCACAAAGAGTATCCGGCTGTAAGAGTTGATATACCCATCTGTCTGGATTTCAGGATGACATTGTATCTATTATTCTCTATCTCAGATAGGGAGTCTTCTTGGAATTTGTATAGGTTGAATTTGATTTTCCCTCTAATAGGGTGTTGAATATAACAATACTTTCGCATAAAGTATACTGGATCTTTCGAACACCGTACATATTCATCGGCAATCGCCTGTTTCAATTGTTTATTGTTCATATATATAAATATACGATATTATGGTAATGTGTATCCAACAGTGTGTATCAATATTACTGTTGTTGCAACTCCTAATATAAACCCAAATGGGCGTCTATTATACCATCTATCTGTAACCTTAATTCTTTCTTGATATAACTTTATTTGTTTATTATATAAATATATTTCTTGATCCTTAAACGATAGGATTATAGAGTCTTGTTTCGATAGTTGTTCATAGTTTGCGATCTGTAATGTCATATCGTTTATGAGAATGTTGTTGATACTATCTTGTTCAACTAGAGTGTCCATCACAGATATGATGTCATTAATCTCTTGCTGAGGTATGTGTAGGGTGTCCTGAGCAAGAGAATTAAATGACACGAGTGATATCATTAATAAATATAACATTTTATTCATTTTTATTTCTTGTGTTTAGCTTTAAAAGCTTTCGCTTTACTTATAGCAGACTTAGTAGATTTCTTTTTAGTTTTGGTTTTGGCGATTTTCTTTTTAGATGTAGATATTTTCTTTTTAGTTTTTTCTTTATCCTTTGCTACCTCTATGATATCATCCTTCAGTGTATTCAGCTTTTTGTCATTATCCTTAATTTCTTGATCAAGTTTATCACCCTTACTTGAACTCTTCAAAATTAGCATTACTATTCCAAATAATGCCCCCAAAATAGCTATTAGTTTTACCCACGTTTTTTTCATAATTTTATTCCCTTATTTTTTTATCTATAATCTTCTTACTTTTACTCAACCATTTTTTAGTGGGGCATGCTCCGTGTAATATAAAGTACACTATCGAACCTCCAACCATTCCAGATATCATACAAGTTATTCCCATAGTTAGCTCCAAAACAATAATTTAATTATGATACCAATTACTGCAGAATATATTACCCACAGTCCTCGCTGTACACCACTTTTCCAACTTTTGACACTTTTGAAGTCATCTATGATTTTATTGTACATTGGCATCGAATCGTTATGTTTTCCAATAAAATCCTGCATTTGATTACTCTCCACTATCAAACCATCATCAGGATTGAATAATCTTTTTTGTATTACTTTTATATCTTTTTTGATGTCGAGTTGACCTTTTTCTAAATCAGCCAATGATTTTTGAATTATCTTTAATTCGCCGTTAGGCAATTTACTTTTCATCGATGCTATTTCTAGTATCAACGTCTCTATCAATTGTTTTTGTGTTGCCATATTATTTAGTAACTTCGCTCAGCTTTAACTTCTCTTTTTTAATATATTCATCAAATTCAGTAAGTAAGTCTTCGTCAGATTTCCCACCCGACCAATCCTCTATGTCTCCACCCTCAGTTATCTGATGTTTAGATTTTCTAGTTTGTAACCAATCTTTGAATTCTTCCTTAGACTTATATAGCCAATTCTCAAAGTTAATACTAACCATTTTATTTTTCCAATCTTCATATGTACCATCTTCTCTCATCTTTTGTTCTTCTTCCGTCTGACAGAATAAACAATGTTTGAATCTAGTATACATAAATTTGTGCTGTTCCTTATTCATCTTAGCAGTACACTTTGGGCAATGCATAGGAATTCTAGCTTCTGTCCTCGCTGCATCTAGTTTAGTGATGGTTTGCTTTATACCATCTTTAATGGTCCATTGCTTACCCCTCTCTTCCCAAACGTCACCCTCCTTCTTCCTTCCAGTTGACACTTTACCATAACCAGATTGTACCGAAACCTTACCTGAGTAATCACCGGTAACTAGATTCCTCATCCTTTGTACCTTACTTTTAGATATATTCTTCTTTAACATACTAACTCAAAACTCTTTTCGCTATACTGATCCAACTCTTTGCTATTGGATTTTGTATGGCACTATTTATAAACTTCATTACGTGACTTTTAGCACCTCTAGGTAATTCACCTGCTAATCTACCTTCTGTGCTGACTACCTTGAAATTAGAACCAAACAGATTCTTATAATCTTTTTTATTTTTTTGAACTCCCTTCCAAGTTCTCTTAACTACACCATTCTGTAGTACTCTTGTTGTTCTTGCTGCATTACGTGCAAGTGCTGTCTTCATAGTTGTGTCTACGAATATCATGTAACAATCGTATCCCAGGTCTTCCAACATTTGTTTCTTCTTTGCAATTGGATTATATGAACCACCAGTTCCATCTATGATAATTCCCAATTTTCCTTCCAAATAATAGTCCATTTGTCTTTGAGCTATCATTCTAGCTTTGTACATCAACTTACCATTTAACGATCGTTCTTCTTTATCCATCTCCTTTGCATCAATTGGTAACTTGTGTTTGGCTTTTAAATATTCGTATGCTTGATCTAAATTTAATACTTTAAGTCCAGTTGAAGTAAGTGACTTTATTTGTTTTTCGCCTGGATTATTGAATATGGAATCTACAACACTGGATTTTCCTGAACCTGGTCCTCCAGCTAAGAATATAGCTTTGAATATATGCTTATCGTTGATACCTTCATTGATTAGAATAGACTCTGTTAAAGCTTCACCTGGTTTTTGGATTTTCATTGGTTCCTTTTTACTTGAATCTATAGCAGTATTGTAATCTAAATAACTTACTAGTTTGTATCCGACTTGTGTAGCAATATGCTTAGACCATTTAACCCATCTATCATAAGCAACCCTTCCCTTCTTATCTTTCAGTTGGTTTGTACCAGCTCCATATACTCCAGGTAAACCAACTGGAAAGTATGATACAGCCGCTGTAGGTCCACCGGTAAAATCAGTCTTAAATTTAGTATCTTTATCTAGATTGAATATTTCTTCATCACCAGATAAATAATTCAATACCTTCATTCCCAATCTTTCTGCTTGTTTCTTTGTAGCTTTTTTATATGAATTTTGATTACCCCAGAAGTATCTTGGTCCATCATCTACAGCATCTCCTGCAGAAGTTACGCTCTCACTAATGATAGATGCAACATCTTCTTTATCACAGAAGTCCTCTATGATCACATTGATCTCAGTTTTCCCAATTATCTTGTCTGCAAGCCAATTTCCTAGATTCATTATTTAGATTTTCTCAATTCCAATTCTTTTTTTATCCATTTCTTTGCTACATGGTTTTGTATCGGTCTTTTTACAAATTCGTTTGCCGCCTTCTTTACGTTATTAGCAAATGCTTCCTTCTTAGAATTATCGACAACCAATATATTAGATCCACCGAATAGTCTTTGGAACTTACCTAAATTGCTTTGTACTTCTTGCCAAGCCTTTTTAACTATATCCTCTGGAACCTTTCTCGATCTGGAAAGATTGTTTTTTAGTGCCACGTCAAGATCTGTATTAACGAATACCATATAGCAGTCGTAGCCTTGCTCTCTAAGCTTCTTGAATAGGGTTTCTACCTTACTATAATCTTTAGCTGTCCCATCTATAAGTAATCCTAATCTTCCATTGATATATGAAATCATTCGCTGTGCTGTCACTTTCTTAGCTTTATTTCTAATTTCTTGAGATTTCGTATATTCTTCTGGTGACATCTTAGTCATGTCTAAACTCAATCCTGCTTTTTTCAGATAAGCTTCATATGCTGAGTCTGAGTTTACTCCCTTCAATCCATTTGCTGATACGAATGGCATTGTCTCAGGCATACCCAATAATGTTCTCGCTGTGAATCCTTTTCCACTTCCAGGACCACCAGCCATGAATACAGCTTTAAAAATACCTTGGTCGTATACTCCTTCGTTAATCACATCAATTTCGGTGATTAATTCTCTTCTCCAAGCTCTATCATTAAATTTAGGCATATTGTAATCTCAAATCCATTTATTATATAAGTATAAATATACTAGTCGCCCGATAGAGCATCTTTAATTGTATTAACTTCTTTTGTTAATTCGTTGACCTTATCTATTAATAATCTAATTAGATATTGATCGTCACAGTCTAAAGACATTTCAACGTCAGTCTTACTCAATTCTAAATACTGTTTTACGTTATCTGGTAATTTGTTTTTATCTATTTCTATTGCCATAATATTATCCTATTTTCCTGATTATTAGTTTTGTGCCATCCTTCATTGTTACATCTCCAGATGCACCCCAAGCACTGCTATACATACTCTTAACATTGATTGTGTCACCTGCTGCAATTGTCAATAGACCAGTCGATTGTGAATTAGAACGTCTATGACCCGATGCATTTCTTATATACGTACCACCAGTAATGTCTGTCATATATCCATTATGGTTTACTCGAATCCACGGATTTGCCCTTACAACCAACGAATACATTATTATAGTGAAATATATCTCATATACACCAGCAACGTTAACAGTTACCTCCCCACTGGAATTGCTAAAGTCACTTGCTGACGATACAACATCAACTACAGAGAAGTCTACAATTTCTGCTGATGCGGCGTTAATATTAGTTGTCTCATCGGTACAGGACATCTGAATGAATACATTCTTATCAACTAATAATTGTACATTACCATTAGTATCGCCATAGTATAAACTACCACTATCTGTGTTTAGTGCTAATTCACCTTTGACTACATTACCATTGCCTGGTGTACCAGTTCCGTTTTTTATTATTATTGTTTGTGCCATATTTTTCTATTCCTTTATTATATAAATATCAAAAAGTCCCACCATTTATCTCATTAAAATATAAATTACCACTGCAACTTATATTCCCTGAGGCTGTTATGTGACCATTAGTTCCAGTTACATTAAGACTACCGCTTATTTCAACTACATCACCATCATCTGCACCAATTATTATGAATTGTTTATTATCAGATGCAATAATTAATCCACCTTTATCAAATTTATTCTGAATATAAAAATCAGGTTCTTGGTCATTTCTGAACTCGATGACTTGGTTTCCATTTCCTACAGACTCTAATCTCAAATAAGTAGATCCTTCATTTCTAACTTCTAAATCTCTTATAGGACCTGCAAGTACTGGTGAGTCACCAAATTGACCACTTGTTCCTCGCAGATATCCACTTGCACTTATATTACCTGAAGCTGTTATATTTCCTGCTACATCTATACCTGTGTCTTGGAACCTTATGTCATCATTATTATAGTCTATTCTATTTTCACCTCCAAGATATATAGTATTTCCTATTGTTGCGTTGCTTCCATACAGATAACCACTTGCACTTATATTACCTGAGGCTGTGATATTTCCTGATGTGTTTATATTTGTTAATGTACCTACTGATGTTATGTTTGGTTGGTTATATGTTCCTATCTGTCCTACTATACTAGTTGCTGCTCTAAGTTCATTTCCTATAATTATTCCACTTGCACTTATATCACCTGAGGCTGTTATGTTCCCATCTAAAGTAATACCAAAAGCAGCACTTGTTTTAGGCTTAAGAACATCTGTTCTTACTGCAGTAGCAGCGATGAAAGTATCTGCATATATAAAAGCACTTGCACTTATATTACCCGATGCTGTTACTGGTGCATCTAATGTAATGTTTGATCCAACTATTTCTGTTAGTTTAGTATTTCCATAAAAGGTGGTTATTCCATTATCATGGGCAATACCTTCTCCATTCGAAAAATACTGACCTGCATGGATATCTCTACTTGAACTTATATTACCATCTGCTGATATGGCGTTTGTGGTGGTGACTCGGTTGAAGTTAACCGATCCCGTTGAATTTACATGTTGGTCCATAGTAGACATATATGTCCAATCGGCATTTGCGATAGCATTTGTATCTATGGTTTTTAGGGATGCTAATTCTGTTGCACTCAGTACTTCACTACCCGTTCCATCTGTTATAGATGTACCATCGGTATGTAAAACACGTTGGAAAGTGTCTTGGATATTACTACCACTTAAATTTGGTAATGCCATAACTTATTATTCTTATTTTCTTTTAGATAGTACCTTAAGTACCTTATCTATTACTGGGGACTTTACTTCCTCCGTAATTGTATTTTCTGTAATGTATGTAGCTACTACATTGTTCAATTTGTTCTTCTTTATGTGAAGATTGTTGAAATTGATATCTTCCTTGATTAGCAACCTAACTAGATTTATCACATGATCACGTTCTGTGATTGTTGGTTCTGTTTGTGATATGATTTCTATCGACGTTTTTGATTCTTTAATTACAGGAGAAGATTGAGATTTAATTTCAACAGTAACCTTCTTAGACGTCTCAACTTCAAATTTAGATTCCCAAGGTACAAAGTATGTGTCCTCAGCTATGATCTCTAGTTTGATGTTCCCTGATGTATTCTCGTCGATAAGACCTCTAAGTCTTTTCACTGGAACATTCACATTACCTTCACTAGATATTGTACCTTTGAACATTAAATCGAAGTCTTCTGACTCTATCACTAGTCTAGCCTTGGAGTTTTTCATCGAAGCACCCTCAAGTTTAATCTTTGCTTCAAAGTTTTCTATTTTATCCGTGTATAATTTGTACATTTTTCTTAAGCTCCTCTGCTATTAGTTTTATATCTTTTATGTGGTGCTTGATGTTTTTAACTTCCTTCTTCTCATCATACACTTTTATGTTCTTCCTATACATTACCAACTTGATAACCTTCTTTTTCTTCTTGTCCCATTTAGCTTTTTCTTCGTGATACCTACTACGACCACCTTTTTCAACATCTTCAATTACCTCTTCGATAATCTGTACTAGATCCCAAGTATATCTAGGATCTGTTTGATTTGTTGGTGCTACTGTCCAGTCGAAATCAGCATCTTCCCATTTAACTTTAGTTATCATTATATAAATATAAAACTAATCAATTAAAATGTTCCTCCATCAATAGATCCTGTTGCAATATCGTCTAGATGTTCGTGTATGTATTTTATTGACATATATAAATCTACCTTCGATATAAAACTGGTATGGTAATCACTACTACTGCCAGTACCAGCTGCTTTTACATTCTTGAATGCTTTTTCATATTCTGTATTTGAACTTCTGTTTGATATTTTTTGTGTAATTTTTTCCATAATATTATACTGTCTTTTGTAAATAAATTGTTATTGAGCCACGTAGTGATCCGCCGACATCATTTTGAGTAGAACCTGCTCCAATATCTGTATCAAGATCTCTACGTATTCTTGGATATATAATTGTTCCTGCAGTAACCGAGAATGTAGACGCAGGTATGATGTTTAGTTCAAATGTAGATGATGCAGATAAGTTAGTTGCAGCAGTATCATGAAAACTACTAATTAAATGTGTTAAAGTATTTGCAGTTGTAGTATTGTAATTATTGGTTGAATATGCAGTTTGCCATAAAGATAAATATATTTTACCAGTATCTGCAAGTTGGGAATCAACCCCCGCATACCACATTGATGATGATACTCCAAGTATAGTTGAATCAACTGGTATTATCCAACCCGAATGATTATATATGTTATTCGTCAATAGATGAGTTGTCGCAGGTGTATCATTATTGCTTGGACCAGTTGACCATAGAGTATCATTAAAACTTTCATGAGCAGCACCATGCCAATAATTATAACCACCACTTATTCGTACATGCAATTTCAAAATATCAAATGTAGCATTGAATGTATATTCTGGTGGATGACTAGTTCCACCTCCACCCCCAGTATCTGTCCACGGTACACTAACTGCCATTTGATCAGCTGCGTTTAACTGAACTGGATATGTTCTACCAGCAGTGCCTGTACTTCCTGTTTCATATGTTTGCGTTAAATCTGTAGCTGAACCAAGTTCTACACCACCACGAACTGTTGTAGTTGCAATTGGTAAGGCATACGAACTTCCAGCCGATGCTTGATATTGTGATTTGAATAGTTGTCCACTACTATCAACGGTAACCATATAATCGTCTTGTTGAGTTAAACATGGTAAAGTAATGGGACAACCTAATGTAACAGGTCCACTAGAAGATATTCCAGCAGAAAATGTAGCTGGACCATTAAACGATGATGTACCATTGAAAACAGCGTTACCATTAAATGTAGAAAATCCACTAAAGTAACTACCACCCGTAAACGATACACTTCCTCCACCCGTTCCTGAAAAGCAAGGTGCAGTTATACAACCTGTCGAATTTATTCCACCTGCCCCTGCAGTAATTGTGTTAGATACGACATTTGTAAATGTTGCTGTTAATTCATTTTCCCATGGAACATTATCTATTGTAGCACTATAGTTTGATATTATTCCACTATCATTATAGAATTCAAATCTAAAATCTAGTGAATCATATACTCCTACATTTGCTTTTATTGTTGGAAATATTACATCCCATGTGCCAGGAGTGTATCCATCTCTATCCCAAGGTTTGATTGATATATCCCAGAGATACCAAAGTCCAGAATCAATCTTAAATTGGGGTATTGCTGTTTCAGTACCATCAGCTTTGAATATAAACTTAATGGACTCTTCTCGTCCCTTATTGTTATCATCTACTGATATGTGTTTTTTCTTTATGTTTGTGTCTTCAATTAGACCAATAAACTTACCCCAGTCATCCCCTCCATCTGTGAATGCAGAACCAGACATGTATATTGTCATTTTTGGTTCTTGTATTGTTATTCCGTAATTTGCATTCCAAGTTGGTACCGATGTCTTATGTGAAACTGCCTTCAGAGATATCTCGTACCATTGATTTTCTACAAATGATGCCGACTCCTTTGATCTAAGCCACCAGAATGCTGTTCCATCTAAATTGTAAGCTTCTGTGTTTGTTCCAATAGTTATTGCATCTTCAATCGGTGGATTTTGATTTGATCCTTGCGCAGTATATAATGCCATTGTAGGAGTGCTAGTTCCAACACCAAATACTTCCCAGTAATTACCAACAGATGTTACTCCATTGTGACCTACACCCCATTGAGAAAAATCTCCAATTGGAGCTCTATGTTTTTGGAAATCTTTTCGGTATAGTAGTTCTTGAGCTTCCACTGCATTGTCTGAGACTATCACCCAATCGTATGGGGTTTGAGAATTCTTCATGTAACATTTAATACGTGTTACATCACCAGTCAATGGTTCTAGGTTATCGAATGTTACGTGAGCATATGACGAGTTTAAATCAGCGCCATTCGAACCAGTAGGATTTGCAGAATAACTGATTGGTATTTGTGACCAAATCATCTCGAAATCACTGTCTGCAAATTCTATGTGTTCAAATTCTTGAAGTACACTAGTCTGTAATCCTTGCCAGGTTGTATGTGGTGTATTTACAGTCATCTCTTGTGGAGACAATACTTGATTGATCGTCGTTACAAAAGCACCTGGCTGGAATGATCCATTTTCAAATAGTCCATCACCTTGCTCTATAGTTGAATATACTGGAGTTGCTGAATATCCGTCGATAGATGATGGTCTAGGATTTTGGGGATTACGTACAATCAATATCCCACCTTCCATATCTTCTGTGAACCCTCCGAAATCTATTGTTGATGATCCTGGTTGGTTTGCTGTTATCGTGTATGAGTCACCAGACTTTAGATATGACATCTTAGTCAACGTATTAACAGAAGAAGATAGTGTATAACTAGATGTACTATTTCCTGTCCATCCCACTGAAGACGATAGGTTAGAATTGAAATCTAATTCATAGAATGGTTTTTTTATCTCAACTATGTTAATACTGGGTTTGCTGAATTCATTGTATATTATAGGTGAATCGTTTGTTGCGAAAGGATTAGCCGAGAATACTCTTGTCCATCTAAAGTTTGGAATTCCAACCCAATCGGTTGGTATAGCTGAGCCATCTGGTGCTTCCGATGCTACACCCATGATTGTAACAATTACATCGCCTGGCGGAGTGTTTGGGTTTATGTCTATTGTTATTACACGATTATGGATTTCATCATTCAAATCGTGAACCTGTGACTTAACTATACCACCTCCTGCGTCGATAACCTCAATGAGGATTTCAGAGTTCGATTCCATGGTAACGAAGTTTCCCCTAATTGATATCAGGTTCTTACCTCCATGAAGTTTCATACTTGGATTATAGTCTAATCTAAAGTAATCGGTAGACTTATCATCAAAATCCTCAAAGTAAACCTCCCTATTGTATAGGTCCCTAAAGAAATACTGACCAACTAGAGTTTCTGGTTGTATTCGTTCTATTCTATTTGATGCTTTTCTTTTTTCCATCTATATTCTTCGTAGTGTTTATTATATAAATATATAACTACACCATAATGTGACTATAGTTACTACTTACATCTATCTCTATCAACTCATCAACCATGTCCTTCATCATATCTATATGGGATACTACCATAACAAAGTCATACTCTGTTTTTAGATATTCGAATAGTGATTCTAGTGATTGGAGGTTCTCTGAGTCTAGGTTTCCAAAACCTTCATCTATGATAAGAAAGTTTGGTCTTGGTAAGCACGACACCTTAGTTAAAGCTACTCTGATTGCTAATGAAGATAGGAATTTCTCCATACCCGAAGTCATACTCAATGGCCACTTATCGTTTCCATAACATATATAACTGACTATATTCTTTCCATCTACATTAAATTCTATTTTAAAGTCTACAATCTGTTCGAGTATCTCATTTACTTCATCTTCAACTATAGGCATTAAGTTAGATATTATCTCATATGATATACCATCTCTATGCATAGCTGTCAAGTAGTAATCAAATGCCTTTAATCTGATCTCAAGTGTGTGTGCATCTCCTATCAATTTCTGTATGCTTGTTATGCTTTGCTTTGTCGTTTCTATCTTACCATACGTAGTCTGTATATCAACCCTACACTCATTGACATCCTTTTTTGCTTCCACTATAAGAGCTTGGGATATATCTATATTTGATTCGGTTAATCTGTTCTTTATTATAGCATCTTCGTTACTATTATACTCTCTGATATCAGACTCTGTGCTAACAATAAGTGTATTAGCTCTCTCTGCATTCAGTATACAGTTTGCCATCTTAACCTCTATCTCAGATTGATATCTTAAATATTTAGACCTTTGAAGTGTCCAAGTATTGAAATCCTCCTTGTCAGCTATCACTTGTTTCAATATACCCAAATTGACATCAGATGTTACTTTATCATTCAGTATGTTTGTTACCAATACCTTATCATCTTCCAATGTTATTCTTGCTTGTTCAGCCAACTTTACAAATTCATTATCACAACAGTAATTACAATTTGGATCGTATTCGTGGGTATCAAGTTTAGATATAGTATCTAGCTTAGATTTGATCTCTACCTTCAGCACAGCGATTTTGTTCGTGAGTATATTGTTATATATAAGCTCCTCTTCCAATAATAATTTTCTATTGGCTAAGTCTTCTGTGTTGTGTTGTGATAGTTTTGAATCCGCTTCTGCTATACTATTCTTATTGGAATCAACATATCCAGTATACTCCACCATCTTAGCATCTACACTAGCTAGCTTATCTTTAAGTAAAGTCATTTTGGAATTCAAGTCTGTTATGTCTAATAATTTAGATATGGGAATCAATTCAGACTTTATACTACTCAGTGCTGATTGTTCCTTGGCTAGTATTTCTTCCAATCCAATTAATTCCTTCTCGTATGTATCATAACTATCTGTAAAGTTCAGCAAGTCTGTTTCATTCTGTACTAGTAATTCACTGTAATTATTTTTACCAAAATCCTTTAGTAATACTTTAACAGACTTAACTTCTTCCTTACCTAACTCATATAAATCTTCCAATACCTGTACGTCTGTATATCTAGCTAGTAATTTCTTTTTGTCTGATTGTGACTTATCTATGAAGCTGGAATTGTTATTTTGAGCTGACATGGCTGTTAGTATGAAGTCATCGTATTCTCCAACTACATTAGATATATTTCTATTTGTATCTTTCCTTTGTTCACCATTCAACGATACCTTTGTTCCCTCTTCATCAAACATATAGAAATCAACCTTAACATTTACGAAGGGATACTTACCATGTGTTTTTAATTTACCAATCTTACTAATATAATATTCTGTCCCATCTACAACAAATTTAAGCTTGCAACCAAACTCCGTTTTATTATTATTCATTATGTCTTTACCACTGGAAGTTCTCGAGCATCTATCGAATAGGCAAAACATCAATGCATCAAACAATGCCGACTTACCTGCGTGGTTGGGAGCAAATATTCCAGCTACACTGTCCATCTTAGAAAAGTCTATTTTGTTCCCATCTCCATAACTAAACATATTCGAAAATTCGAACATCTTTGGTTCCCAAACTTGATTCATTGGAGTAGTCTCACTTACAAGCATACCATTCAAATCAATGTTTATCCTTCTAACTTCATCTATGATGTCTGACGATACTGAGTGTTCATTGATTAGGTAGTCCTCTATTAGGGTATTTTGGTATCCCACATCATTGATATCCTTAACAAGATTTCTCTTCCTTTTTTCCTTTTCTTCGTCTGTTGCATTTCTTTTGATTCCAATCTCAACACTTGGGTATGTAGATTTTAATTCTGATATTACGGATTGTATTTGAGCTTGTGTTGAATTAGATACCATCAACCTTATCTTCGAGTGCTTGGTTATTCCACTTGTATCTGAAGTTATTACTCCATTATCAACTTCCACTTTGTGTTGTGAATATTCATTCGTAAAGTCAGTGAATGTAGCTATCCTACTCCTTACATCCCACACTGCACATCCATGCTTATCGATTGATTCACCTATGTTTTGCTGGAGTAGTGATCCAACTTGAAGGACTGTTTTCTCCTCATTATAGAATTGTCTCTTATGGATATCACCCAACATACCCATATCATATCCATCGAATAAAGAAACGGGAAGTGTAGTATTCTTAACTTTGAATCCTATATCTGTTGTGGAATTATCTAGTGCTCCATGGAACAAAGCTATCTTATTGTCTCCTACAAATGAATCAGCCTTAATGTATGTACTAGGTTCGTCGAATATACCAAACACCACAAAGTTAATATCAGCTATTTTATATATACCAGAGTCCTTTAGATAATGTAGTGATGGATGATTTATTGCTGCTATGATTGGGGATAGAGTATCTAGCCTAGATGAATTATTTAGGTTAGCATCGTGATTACCAGTTATAACAATTGTGGTTCTTCTTTTAGCTAGGTTAGTGAGAAACTCTGTTGTCAGATCAATAAGCTCTGGTGATATGTCTGTTTTACTATGAACGATATCTCCACCCACATATATAATAGAATTGTATGGAAGTTTATCGGCCTCAGCATACAGCTTTTCAAATACAATTCTATATTCTTTGTGTCTTGTATAATTTCTGATATGAATATCTGCAACGTGTAGTATCTTGTCTACACTATCAAAATCTACATTTATTTTATAACTCAAACTGCATCTCTAGTATTCTTGTTAAGTCCATCGATTTAGACTCATCTATTAATTTTTTCATTCCCTCTTTACCCAAATCTGAAGGATCGGAATCCTCGGGAAGGTCAACTATGTGTACATCTATATTACACGATAGTAATTTTGTTGCTAACGCTAAGGATGTCTTTATAGCATCTTTGTCTAGTATTATGTTGACTCTACTGACCTTGTTTTCTATTATCGATCTATCCAATACTCTAGGTAGAAACTTTCCAAATAATGGAATTGTATTTTCTCCGATAGCGAATACATCGAATGCTCCCTCACATATATTAATTGGTTCATCCCAATTTATCAACAATTCAAATCCAACTACGTTCTTACTAGCTTTGGGATTTTTATGTGGAAATGTTGTTTCGTAATATGATCTTCCAACAAAGTAATTCAATATCCCATCGTGTCCATAACTAGGAATTATTATGTATCCTTTATACATTCCCGAAGGACAAAATCCCACATTATGTCTCAGTATATCGATCTTAGTTAATCCCCTCCGCTGAAGATATTTGAATGCATTTCTGAATTCTGGATCGCTAGTATTACCTGAAACTATTGGAACAAATTCTAATGGTAATGCTACATGTTCATCTATAACCTTAGATAGCTTGGGGGGATATATATTACATATCTCGGCTGCTGATCTTATGTCTTCTGAAGAAGCTTTGTTGAACTTGAATATCTTATTGAATCCAATACCCTTTATTCCACATACCCAACAGTGCCATTTGTAGCTGAGTAGATTGATGCTTAGTTTGTGTTTCCTATGTTTACAGTAGGGACATTTAACTACAACCTCATCATTTCTAGTAATACCACTTCCCATTACTCTGAGTATTATTGTCTTCAGTTTGTTATTGATCATTGATACAATATAAGGAAATTAATTGATATATACAAGGATTTGGGAGTGTATTACTCCCTCTAGTAGTACTAATGTATTTTATTTGATTTATTATTATTTAATTACTACTATTAATTATTTTTAATCTAAATATAATAAAAAAATATCGATTACACAACTTTTATACTATCTATTTCAGACAAAATACTTTCAGATAATCTAACATTACCAAATCGTCTTGGTCCAACACAGTCATTATAGAATTTAGATCTAGATACTACATGGAATTTGTGATGTATATTCTCCTCCAGATAATTTACTTGACCTTTGGTTTCCCCCATAACTAGTATTTCAAACTTAAATTTATTCTTCCCCATCTTCAGTATATCAGCATTGAGTTTTTTAGATGATCCAGTATATTCTCTCCAATTAGAATCCTTCCTAACTATCTTACGCCTCTTCTTACCAGCAACCTTAGTCCTTCTAGTTGAGTGAAAGTACTTACGTCCAATATACATCTTCCCAGTATCATTATTGGTAATCATATACACAAAACCAAACATCCCTAAAGGAGATTCGTTTAGATTCTTCTTTTTATATAACCAATGACTGTTCAAAATGTTCTCTTGTTTAAGTATCGAATCTGACAACGAAAGTTGTATCATAATCCTCAGATTTTTTTAGTGGTTGAGATAATTTACCTATTGCAACTAATCTGGCATTGTTATCATACAAGCCTATTGTTGTTACGTATGGTGACCATGCTGAAGTG
>Ga0075441_10000513_pt1 | contig 19716 bp, 18 predicted proteins | sample CoawatmetaG00DNA_FD_71582 | JGI IMG/M metagenome (GOLD analysis project Ga0075441, IMG submission 71582) | Marine microbial communities from the West Antarctic Peninsula - Coastal water metaG002-DNA | ecosystem: Environmental > Aquatic > Marine > Coastal | place: Atlantic Ocean: West Antarctic...
ACAAAACAGCCCAGAGGCCCCGCCACCAATGCGACACCGAGTCCAGCCAACAGGGCATAGAGTAAAAAATCAATCATGTTGGCAGCCCTCGCCGTGTCTGTGCACACCATCCGCATCCAGCACCTCACCATGCAGGCTGTGGTTATGATCATGGTTGTGGGCATAGATAGCAGTCTGGCCAAAGATATCCAAATAAGCGGGATCCTGAGTAACCTGTTCCGGGCGGCCCTGACAGCAGATATGATGATTGAGACAGATAACCTGGTCTGTTGCCGACATAACGATATGTAAGTCATGGGAAACCATTAGCACAGCGCAGTTCAAGGTCTTGCTCAGCTCGCCAATCATCTTATACAGGGCATTCTGACCATTAACATCCACACCCTGCACTGGCTCATCAAGCACCAATAGATTGGGTTTACGTAGAATCGCCCGCGCTAATAGGGCCCTCTGTACCTCACCACCAGACAATTTCTGAATAGGCGTCGCCGCCAGGTGGCTAATACCAACTAGGGCAAGCGCCTCGTGGCAGGCATCATGTGACATATTGGCTAGCTGTAAAAAACGGCAGGTAGAGATAGGCAGCGTAGGGTCAATATTGAGTTTTTGTGGCATATAACCGATCCGCAGATCCTGCGCAGAGACTACAGAGCCCGAATCTGGCTCAATCAAGCCCAACACAATCCGTACTAGGGTCGACTTGCCCGCGCCATTGGGGCCAATTAATGTGGTAATTTCTCCTGGATTCACCACCAAAGAGATGTTTTGCAGCACATTCTGACCCTGAAAGGCCTTGTTCACGCCATTTAAGCTAATTAGTGGCTTATTCATCATTTCGATTCATTCTCGGTGCTGGCACATTGTGGACAGAGACCAAAAAGCTCAAGTGTCTGGGACTGTAATGTAAAATTGGCCTTATCACTGGCCGTCTGCAGCAGATCATTGATCGATGCATGAGCCACCTCGGCCGCGCTACCGCAGTTATTGCAGATCATAAATAGATTACTATGATCGCTATTGGGGAAAGGACAGCCAATATAGGCATTTAAAGAGGCAATTCGATGGATCAAGCCAAGCTGCAGCAGAAACTCAATGGCCCTATATACAGTCGGTGGTGCAATTGGTTTATCCAGCATCGTCGCCAGCTGATCCTGAAGCTGATAGGCCCCCAGAGGCTGATGGCTTTGCCAGAGTAGCCGCAATACCGCCTCACGAGTAGGCGTCATGCGGGCTTTGCGCTCGACGCAGAGATCCAAGGCGCGCGTTAGGGCAGCATTAATACAGCGTCCGTGATCGTGGGCCTGATGGACTAAGCGTGAATTTGTCAGCATAAAAGATCGGCTTTAATAAAGTGTTACGTTATAATATAACATTAAAAGAAATGATTGAACCCCTTCGGCACTATTTGGCGTTTGAATTAGAAGCGAATGGGACGATATAAAATTTTTATGAGTAAACTATGAAAGAAAAGATACAGTATAACGTTTTAAGCCTATTTTTGGCCCTGCCTCTAATGCTAACTATGGTGCTGTCTATAGTGGGGGGGTCCTTCGCTAGTGCCCAGAGCGCAGAGTCTTCACTACCAATGGTTATTACTACCATTAAACCCTTGGCGATCATCGCCAAATCGGCTCTGGGCGACTCAGCCAATGTGGAATACCTCCAATCTGGCACCCAGTCTGCCCATGATCTGTCTCTGCAGGTTTCGGCACTGCGCAAAATCACTCAGGCTGACCTCGTTATCTGGATAGGTGAGGATTTTGAAGCGAGAGTGGCAAAAAATCTGCAAGCGTTACCCACCAGCAAGCTCATGACCGTTTTGGACCTGCCAATAAAGCACCGAGATGCAGGGGAGGGTAAGAATCCAGGTAAGCCGGGCACCCATCACAGCCACCTAACTACCGATCCTCATGTTTGGCTAAACCCCCACAATGCAAACCTTATCGGCCGGCACATTCAGGCACAGCTAGGTATTCCAGTAAAAGATGTTATCAGTGCAGCCAAGATAGCCCAGTTACAGGCCCAGCTTCAGCCATACGCCAGTGCCAATTACCTGAGTCACCATGATGCCTTTGGTCATTTTGTCTCAGCCTTTAACTTGCAGCCCAGCCTATCAATTCGCGATGCTAGTGGTGCCCAGCAGGGCGCCAAAACCCAGTATAAAATTCGTCAGGCAGCAGTTCGGGGCAGGGCTCAATGTATTTTTGTCGAGCCACAGTATGGTGATAAAGACGCTCAGGTCATGGCTCAGTCTTTACAGATACCAATACGCTCGCTGGATCCCCAGGGCTTTGATCAGCCATTAAACGGAGAGGCTTACTCCGAATTTATGCACAGTCTAGTCGCCCAATTTAAGGCCTGCTTCGACTAAATAATGTATGCTTCAAACCACACTGTCCCAGCCCAACCCTATGGAAAATATGTCTACTAAAATCCCGGTAATACTTGTCGATGGCTCCTCCTATCTCTACCGAGCCTTTCATGCACTGCCACCGCTGACCAACAGCAAAGGCAACCCAACCGGTGCAGTCAAAGGCGTGATTAATATGATGCGCCGACTGCAAAAAGATTATCCCGAGAGTACGTTGGTGGTGGTCTTTGACGCCAAAGGCAAAACCTTCCGCGATGATATATATCCCGAATACAAAGCTAATCGTCCCTCAATGCCTGATGAGTTACGCAGTCAAATAGAACCGATCCACAATATTATTCAAGCCATGGGTTTACCCATGTTAGTCATCGATGGTGTAGAGGCGGATGACGTAATTGGTACTCTCGCCTTAGAGGCCACTGCAGCAGAACAGCCAGTCATTATTTCTACAGGCGATAAAGATATCGCCCAAATGGTTAACGAACATATTACCCTTGTAAACACCATGACTAATACATTATTGGACAGGGAAGGGGTGATAGAAAAGTTTGGTATTCCGCCTGAATTAATTATTGATTACCTCGCATTACTGGGCGACAAGTCAGACAACATTCCGGGGGTACCCGGTGTCGGCGAAAAAACCGCATTGGGATTGCTGCAGGGACTTGGCTCTTTAGATAATATCTATGCACGTCTCGATGAAGTGGCAGCCCTAGAGTTTCGTGGCGCGAAAAAAATGGCACCCAAACTTGAAGAGCACAAAGAACTGGCCTATCTCTCCTATACCTTGGCCACCATAAAAACAGATGTTGAAATGCCCATGCCCTTGGGTGAGCTAAAAAACAGCGAGCCAGATCAGACCGCACTTTTAGCACTCTTCAAAGATATGGAATTTAAAACCTGGATTGAAGAAACCACAGCAGAAATCAATACCCCTGCCAGTTTTGAATTGACCTCAGTGACAGAAGCGGCCTCTGACGAGCCCCTAGAGGAGATGCTTGCACCAGAGCAGGATGATAGCGAAAAAGATTATCAAACAGTTTTAACAAAACAAGATTTTTCTGAATGGCTAGAAAAAATTAAAACTGCAACTCTGGTAGCCGTAGACACCGAAACCACCAGTTTAGATTATATGCGTGCAGAACTTGTAGGCATCTCTATAGCCGTAGAAGCAAACCAGGCAGCCTATATCCCATTTGGCCATGACTACCTAGGCGCACCAGATCAGCTATCTAAAGACTATGTTTTAGAAAGTATAAAACCGCTTTTAGAAAATCCTGAAATAAAAAAAGTAGGTCAAAACTTAAAGTATGATATGAGCGTTTTGGCCCAGCATGGTATTCAGTTACAGGGCATTGCCTTCGACACCATGCTCGAATCCTATGTACTTGATTCGGTTGCGACCCGTCATGATATGGATAGCCTGGCGTTAAAGTACCTAGATCAAACCACTACCAGTTTTACCGACGTAGCAGGGAAGGGCGCAGCTCAGATAACCTTTAATCAGGTGCCTTTAGAAGAGGCCGGCCCCTACGCTGCCGAAGACGCCGATATCACTTTAAGGCTTCATGATGCCCTCTGGCCACAGGTCTGTAATCACCCGACCTTAGAAAAAGTATTTACTGAAATTGAGCTGCCATTAATACCCGTACTGTCGCGTATCGAGCGTACCGGTGCAAAAGTTGATGACACCTTATTGTTCACCCAGAGTCAGGAATTGTCAGAGCGACTGGCTGAATTAGAAACTCAGGCGTGGGACCTAGCAGGTCAGGAATTTAATTTAGCATCCCCCAAACAGCTTGGAGAAATACTATTTACCAAACTGGAAATTCCCGTTTTGAAAAAGACGGCCAAAGGCGCGCCTTCAACTAAAGAAGAAGTGTTACAAGAGTTGGCTCTTGAGTATCCACTGCCAAAAGTAATCTTGGAACATCGCGGATTGGCCAAACTAAAGTCGACCTATACCGACAAATTGCCTACCATGATTAACCCAACCACTAAGCGCATCCACACCTCATATCATCAGGCCGGTACAGCAACAGGTAGGCTGTCATCCTCGGATCCCAATTTACAAAATATTCCCATTCGTACTGCCGAAGGTCGAAGAGTACGTCAGGCCTTTATAGCGTCACCGGGAAGCAAGTTAGTGGCCGCAGATTACTCTCAGATTGAGTTGCGCATTATGGCTCACCTGTCAGAAGACCCAAGCTTACTGAGTGCCTTTGCTGCCGGACAGGATATTCACCGAGCCACTGCCGCCGAGGTGTTTGCCGTCGAGACCGAAGCGGTCACCATTGATCAACGCCGTAGCGCCAAAGCCATTAACTTTGGCCTAATCTATGGCATGTCGGCCTTTGGCTTGGCCCGCCAATTAAATATTGGCCGCAAGCAGGCCGCTGAATATATCGAGCTATACTTTGCCCGCTATCCGGGCGTACAAAACTACATGAACAACATCCGCCACAGCGCTGCCGAAAATGGCTATGTCGAAACCGTGTACGGTCGTCGCCTGTACCTGCCCGAGATCAATGCCCGAAACGGCATGCTGCGCCAGGGGGCCGAGCGTACGGCCATTAACGCACCGATGCAGGGCACGGCAGCAGATATCATTAAAATCGCTATGATCAATGTAGACAGCTGGTTGGAGAGCAGCGGCCTCAAAAGCCGTATGATCATGCAGGTACATGATGAATTAGTGCTGGAGGTGCCGGAGTCTGAATTAGAGGTCGTTAAGCAGGGTCTTACCGAGCGTATGGAGTCGGCAGCCGAGTTGTTAGTTCCATTAGTGGTAGACGTGGGAGTAGGTGATAACTGGGATGAGGCTCATTAATTCGGTCTAATAAAAAATAATTCAATTATTTTTGAACAGAATGGAACTTGTATGCAAACCTATGTCTAATTAAAGGCAATTGATGATTGCATCATATTCTCCCCCCAAACTAGAGTATGCAAAGTTAGACTCTCCAAGCAGCAAAGCAAGCCCTGATCTACTAAGTAGGTCAGGGTTTTTTTACGTGCGGAGGATCACTTGCGGGGTTTTTACGGCTGGGGTTTCACTGGCAGGTTATATATCCAGCCACCATTATGTGGTGACTATATGTGGTGTCAATGGCCCAAACTGCTATCTGCTTGGGCTCTAAGAGGCCTGCGGGGCTTCGGGCTCAGTAAAATCGGCACTTAACCAATGTTTTAACTGGGCTTCTAGTTGGGGTAGGCCATCTTTCTTCAGGGACGAGAAGGTCTGCACGCTCAACAGTGTCCGGCCTGGATCCATATCTCTCAGCCGTTGCTCAACCTTTAATAGCGTATTCTGCGCTGGCCCGCGCTTGAGCTTGTCAGATTTAGTTAGCAACACATGCACTGGCAAGCCAGCCTGAGCCGCCCAGTTGAGCATCTGCTGATCATAATCTTGCAATGGATGGCGAATATCCATCAGCAGAATCAATCCGCCAAGGCTATTGCGCTGTTGCAGGTACTCCGCCAGATGTTTATCCCACTCGACTTTCATGGCCTTGGGCACCTTGGCATAGCCATAGCCCGGCAAATCTACGATGCGGCGACCTTCACCCACAGCAAAAAAGTTAATCAGCTGGGTCCGTCCGGGCGTTTTACTGGTGCGCGCCAATCCACGGGTCCGTGTAAGGGTATTGATAGCGCTGGACTTACCCGCATTGGAGCGTCCAGCGAACGCAACTTCACAGCCACGGTCCTCAGGACATTGCTTTAAAGAGGGCGCACTGGTGGTAAATTCAGCGGCTTGAAAATTAATTGGCACAGATTCCATAAAAAGACGTCCCTAACGGGCTTAAAACTCAGTTGTATTGGTATATAATGCCGCCGCTCTAGCCTATTAGGCTAATGTCATTAGGTCGCATCGATACACGGGCGACTATTCTAGCGGATTGTGAGAGTTGGATTAACCATGAAAAGAAGCTTTTTAACACTTATTTGTCTGATGGCGTCGCTATCGGCAACTCAGGCATTGGCAACAGGCGATGCAGCGGCCGGCGAATCAAAGGTAGCAATGTGTTCTGGCTGCCACGGCAGCGACGGAAATAGTATGGTCTCAGCCTTTCCTAAGCTTGCAGGCTTGGGCGAGAAGTACATGACGCAGCAGCTTAGACTGATTAAGTCAGGCGAGCGCGTGATTGTTGAGATGACTGGCATGTTGATTGCCTCATCAGATCAAGATCTCCAGGATATGGCTGCTTACTACGACAGTAAAACTCGCCAAGTCTCGGGCGCACAAGACATTACGCTAGTTGGCATTAGCAACCCTGAAGAAGCGTTGGACTACGGTGAAAATGTTTACCGTGGCGGCAACATGAAAACGGGTGTTGCATCCTGTACCGGTTGTCACTCGCCGTCAGGCAATGGCAATGGTCCAGCGGGTTACCCCGGACTGGGCGGACAGCACGCTGACTATATCGCCAAGCAGCTTTTGGCCTATCGTCGTGGCGAACGCGCCAGCGGTGGTAACGCCTCAATTATGCAAGGCGTAGCAGCAAACCTGAGTGATAAGGAAATCAAAGCGGTAGCGAACTATATCTCTGGTCTAAACTAGAGATAAGGTCGCACTAGGCTAACAGGAGAAGAAGATGAATCATTGGATAAAACGCATCACTTTTTTAATGCTGATACTGCCTATGGCCATGTGTCAGGCGGAAACGGAAAAGTATGAGGCAGGTGTTCATTATGAGGTGCTTCCACAGCCCATACGAACAGCAGATGCCACAAAGATTGAAGTCAACGAAGTATTTTCTTATACCTGCGGCCACTGCTTTAACTTTGAAGCGGTACTGCATCCCTGGTCAAAAAACCTAGCGGCAGATGTTGATTTTCAGCAGACCCCAGCGGTTTGGCAGCCATCTTTAGAGCCCTTTGCTCGCGCCTATTACAGCGCGGTCATGCTCGGGGTTCTAGATCAGACCCATATGACTATCTTCGAAGCGCTTCATGTTAAAAAGCAGCCACTGCGCTCAGAAGAAGATTTTGCCGCTATTTTTGACTCGGCCGGTGTTGATAGTCTCAGATTTTCTAAAGCCTACAATTCTTTTGGTATGACCAGTATGGTCAATCAGGCCAAGGCGCGGGTTCGCGGCTATCGCGTTCAGGGTACGCCAGAGGTTATTGTAAATGGTAAGTATCGCGTAAGCAGCCGCAACGCCGGTGGCTTTGACGGTATGTTAAATGTTGCAGATTTTTTAATCGAAAAAGAGCGCAACGCCAAAGCAAAGTAATTTTGGTACCTAAGCATCAAAAATGAATACGCTGTCTATACAGCGTATTTTTTTGCCTGCTTTTTAGTATCAGTAATCATAGATGCGGCTAATGCCGTACATAAAGGATTAAATCTTTATCTACAAGCGACCTATCGTTACTATGTGACCCCCCTTTTTTATCGTGCCCGGATTTTTGAATCATGACAGTCAATCAACGACCAACGATCAAGCCAAACAACCCCAATTTTTCGTCAGGGCCCTGCTCTAAACGTCCTGGCTATGATGTTAACAATCTAGATATCGGTACATTGGGCCGTTCACATCGCTCATCTGTGGGTAAGCTTGCTTTGGGCAGAGCCTGTTCCGATACCGCAGAGATTTTAGGCCTACCTGAAGGCTACCGCGTGGGTGTAGTGCCAGCGTCCGATACGGGTGCCGTTGAAATGATTATGTGGTCAGTACTGGGCCAGCGTCCGGTTGATATATTTGCCTGGGAATCTTTCGGCAGCGGCTGGCTCACAGATGCCACTAAACAGTTAAAGTTAGAAGAGCTCAACAGTTATACCGCGGACTATGGATTACTCCCCGATATGACCCAGGCCAATCCAGACCATGACTGCATCTTTACCTGGAACGGTACCACCGCGGGTGTCAAAGTTCCCTATGCAGACTGGATAAGCGACGAGCGCACAGGCCTGACTATCTGTGATGCAACCTCCGCTGTATTTGCCATGGATATGCCGTGGGAAAAACTCGATGTTGTTACCTACAGCTGGCAAAAAGTGTTGGGCGGCGAAGGCGGTCACGGCATGTTAATTCTCAGCCCGCGCGCCGTAGAACGTTTAGAAAACTATACGCCCCCATGGCCGATGCCGAAGATTTTCCGCATGACCAAGGGCGGCAAATTAATTGAGGGCATTTTCCGTGGAGAGACCATCAACACACCCTCTATGCTTTGCGTTGCAGACTATTTAGATGCGCTAGATTGGGTGCGCTCAATCGGTGGCCTGCCTGCGGCAGTTGCCAAGTCAGAGGCTAACCTTGATGTAATTAAAGGTTTTGTTGAATCTCGTCCCTGGGCGCATTTTTTGGCACAGGACGTAGATCAAATTTCCAATACCAGCGTTTGCCTAACCCTAGATCTGGAAGCAGATCAGGTGAAAAAAATTGTTAAGTTATTGGATGCCGAAGGCGTTGCCTATGATATTGGTGCCTACCGTGATGCGCCCGCCGGGTTGCGAATCTGGTGTGGCGCAACCGTCGAAGCTGCAGACATCCAAGCGCTATTACCCTGGCTCGATTGGGCCCATGCTGAAGTAAGCCAATAGGACATACCGAGAAACATATGCACAAAATACGTACCTACAATGCAATCTCCTCAAAAGGTCTGGATCGTTTTCCAGCCGATAAATATTCTGTTGCCGCGGATTGCGCCGCGCCAGAAGGGTATCTTCTGCGCAGCCAAAAACTGCATACCGAAGAAGTCCCTGCAAGCCTATTAGCGGTGGCACGTGCTGGCGCAGGCACCAACAATATCCCTACAGCGAATTACACCGAGCAGGGCATCGTGGTGTTTAACACCCCAGGCGCCAATGCCAACGCTGTTAAGGAATTAATTGTTGCCGGTTTACTGCTTGGCTCGCGGGATATTTTTGGCGGTATGAACTACGTTCAAGAACTGGGTCATATGGATGACTCGGGTGAGATGGGCAAGCTACTGGAAAAAGAAAAGAAACGATTTGCCGGCACTGAAGTTGTGGGTAAAACGCTGGGCGTTGTGGGTCTTGGTGCGATCGGTTCTATTATTGCCAACCTGGCCCTTGATCTGGGCATGAACGTTATTGGTTACGATCCTGCTATTTCTGTTGAAGCCGCGTGGCAGCTTTCCAGTCGCGTTGAGCGTATGGAGAGCATCGAAGCGCTGCTAGGTCGCGCCGACTTTATTACTCTGCACGTGCCCGCTATTGCAGCGACAAAACATCTGATTAATAAAGAGACGTTAAGCCTGATGAAACCTACGGCTAAAATTCTCAACTTTGCTCGAGAAGAAATTGTCAGCACTGAGGATATGGTTGCTGCATTAGACGCCGGTACTATTGCTGGTTATATCAGTGACTTTCCTGCACCCGCATTGCTCGGACGTAAAGACGTTCTGCTGATGCCGCACATTGGTGCCAGCACCGAAGAAGCGGAAGAGAACTGTGCGGTGATGGCAGCAGATCAGCTGATGGATTTCTTAGAAAATGGCAACATTCATAATTCGGTTAATTTTCCACCGACAAAAATGAGCCGCAATGGCGGAAGCCGCATTACCTTTAGCAACAATAACGTCCCTAAGGTTCTTGGTAGCGTGTTATCAATACTCGCGGATGCTGAGCATAATGTTGTGGATATGGTTAATAAGAGCCGCAATGAAATTGCTTATAACATTATTGATCTGCAGGGCGAGTTGACTGGAGATATCGCGGAGAAGATTGCGGCTGTTGATGGGGTTATGAGGGTTAGAGTCCTTTAGTATATTTGAGGTCTGGTTATCATAGCATTGCTCTATGGCGCATGCCGCCCCTGGGTCTGGTCTTACGATCGGCCCCATGGGTGCTTTCATTTTCAACGTTCGTACAACTCGCTGACGCTCAAACAGGTACTCTCTTTTTCTGAAAATAAATGCACCCATAGGCGGGCCCTGACTGATCGTAAGACCAGACCCAGGGGCTCTTTGAGCTCTAAGCTTTAAACTTTAAACTATGGAGTGTTGCTATCGTCGTGGTTACGCTAGTTAAAAAGTTTTGCCCTGACTGTATTTCTATAGGCCTTGGGGCTATTGCCGGACCACTGTCTGAATCTGGATGAAAACCAGCTGGCTTCTTTGTAGCCGCTGTAGCCTGCAATTTCTAGGATCGACAGATCGGTGTTTTTGAGAAGGTCGCAGGCGAAGGTCATGCGACATTCTGTTAGATAATCCCCTGGGGTACTTCCCACTGCAATCTTAAAGCGGCGGTTAAAGGTTCTTGTGGTCATGCCAAACTGGCTGGCTAGATCTGGAATTGATAGCCCTCTGCTGAGATTATCCTGAAGCCATATCTGGGACTGGGCGATAGCTTCGTCGCTATGTTTGCCTACCTGCTGATCACCCATGCCGACTGGGTCGGCAATATTTCTAATCTCGTGGAAGAAGTTGCGCTGTGCCTGACGTGCAATTACCCGTCCAAATATCCTTTCTACCTGATACATAATCAATTCGGCCATAGCGTTAACACTGGCGGCACAGTAAATATTGCCAGCCTGGGTGGTGAAGTGCTGACGCTCTAGTTGCACTGCTGGGTAACGTTTCTGTAGTTGATCAAAGTAATGCCAGTGAGTGGTGGCGGGTTTACCATCGAGGAGGCCCGCTTCAGCGAGAAAACACACGCCAGTACCTACGGCGGTGAAGCTGCAATTGCGCTGATGTTGCTCCCGTAACCAGGGAATGTAGGCCTGATACTTTGTCACTGCTGGCCGCGGGTTGCGCCACAGGGCGGGGATATGAATCAGATCGCTATCAAAGCTATCGGCGAGAGAATGGGTTGCCTGCAGCTCAAAACCTGCGGAGGTCTGAACTGGCTGTCCGTCGGGGGTGACTCGGCGAATAACCACATCCTGAACATCATGCTTACTGGTCCGAGCCATAGCCTGGGCGAAATTAAAAATTTCGGCGGCCAAGGTAGTGCTGGAAACCAGCATATTGTCGCAGAGTAAAAGAGTGAGGTTAAAGGCCATAATGGCTAGTTTACTAAACTAATTGGCTGAATACTTAAATATTAAGCTGGGTTTACTGACTACACTGAAGGGTATTAGCTAAGAAGACTCTTAGCTGAGAAGACTATTAGCTGATCAAACTCTTTAAGGAAAGTTTATGAGTCACTCTCTCCCCGTCATTGTTGGTTTCGGTGGTTATAACGCTGCAGGACGCAGCTCCTCTCATCAGGCGTTTCGTCGCATGGTGTTTGAATCCCTTCCCGCCTCAGAGCAGCAGCAAACCGTAGTGGGTTTGGCTTGTTTGATGGGCCATGTGACATCAGGGTCGGAGCAAAATGAGAGCTATCAAGATAAAGAGGGTAATATTTTAACTGCCGATCAAGTTGATACTCGCTTTAGACAGCAAGTATTGGATGGCACCCTGATCCGTAAGATTGAGCTGTTCGATGCAACGGCCGTGCCTGGGCATAAAAAGATTAATGTGACGGGTGACAAGCTAGTGTTCACCATGACTAAGCGGGATTTACCGCAAAATTTACCCCAGGACTGGCAGGTTCGTGATCTTGAAGAGGGCAATGTTGAGGTTACCGCATCGCAAGCGGGTCAATATCTTGTTGAAACCCATCATGAGTTAATTGCCAAAGCTGCTGGCGAACTGCCCACGGGCTTTAACCCAGCTGATCATTACAGTTCACGCTTTCATCCCCGGGGTCTACAGATGGCCATCTTGGGCAGCAGCGATGCGGTACATTCCCTTGGAATTCGCTGGGATAAGGTTGCCGATCATGTGCGGCCCGATCAGGTCGGGGTTTATTCCTCAAGCGCTCTCGGACAAATGACCGAAGAAGGCTTTGCCGGATTATTCCAAGCCCGACTCAAGGGCAATCGCACCACCGCAAAGCAGGTGCCTATGGCCCTCAATTCCATGCCAGCGGACTTTATTAATGCCTATGTACTGGGAAGTGTTGGCCACACCGAAGCCATAACGGGCGCCTGCGCCACCTTTCTCTATGTGCTGCAAGCTGCTGTGCGCGATATTCGTAGTGGTCGCCGTCGTGTTGCCATGGTCGGCAATGCCGAGTCGACGATTGTTGCCGAGGTCTCTGAGGGATTCTCTAATATGAGTGCCCTTGGCAGTGACGAAAATATCTGTAAATTAGATGGCACCGAAAAGCCAGATTGGCGTCGTGCCAGTCGGCCCTTTGGTCATAACTGTGGTTTTACATTGGCCGAGGCAACGCAGTACATCGTGCTCATGGATGATGCGCTTGCGGTTGAATTGGGTGCCGATATTCATGGTGCAGTTTCGGATGTGTTTATTAATGCTGATGGGGTTAAGAAATCTATTTCTGCGCCTGGTGTTGGCAACTATATTTCATTTTCTAAAGCGGTGGCTGCGGCCATTGAAGTGGTGGGAAAGGACGCCGTGCAAAATCATAGCTTTGTTCATGCCCATGGTTCCAGTACGCCAGCCAACCGCACTACAGAGTCTGAGTTAATTGATCGAGTAGCCACGGCCTTTGATATTTACGACTGGCCTATCACCGCCGCTAAATCTTTTGTGGGTCATTCATTGTCCACGGCCAGTGGCGACCAGCTAGTCTCTGCGCTAGGCACCTTTAAATACGATCTGATTCCCGGTATTAAAACGGTGTCAGAAATAGCGCCAGATGTTCATCAAGAAAGAGCCCGCTTTGCCCTTAAAGATATGGATGTCAGCGAACAAAAAATGGACGTCGCCTTTATTAATTCTAAAGGCTTTGGCGGAAACAATGCCACCGCCGTGGTGTTGTCACCCAGTAAGGTAGACGCTATGTTGGCCCAGCGTTATGGCGATAAGTTTGAAGATTACTGTGCGCGCCGTGAACAGACACGCTGTCATTCTGCAGCCTATGCTGCCCGCGCCGATGCTGCCCAGCTTGATGTAATTTATCGTTTTGGCGAGCCATTAATAGACGAGGCCGGGCTGAGTATTTCTGCCGAAGGCGTTTCTGTTCCTGGCTTTGCTCAGCAGGTTATTTTTGAGAAGGGAAATCCTTGGCAAGATATGCGAGAAACTGCTGCAGCTGAATAAGCATGGCCCGATCAATTTTTCGGGCCTGATTAATCCACTGTTCAGGATTCACCTTAGCGCCGGCAGGTCTGCCGGCGTTAAACGATTTACCGCCAGAAATTCCAGAGCTAAGAGTGCCACCATGTACCGCAATAACGTTTCTAGCCTCGCCATCCTCGGCAGTGCTTATAATTGGGCCACCTGAGGAACCGCCTAGAGCATCGCAGTTATGCAATAAAAGCTGTTCGCTCACAAAAAATTCCGACTCAAAACTTTCACAATTATTACTTAGATTAATTTCCTGACTATCCATGTTATAGCCAAGTAGCTGCAAATTGTCTTTACTGCTATTGATAGCCACGGCTAGTGAAAGACTTGCTTGATAGGGTTTTTTCTTTAAGGCCACAAAAACGATATCGGTCTCTGATTGGCGCATTTTATTTTTTGAAAAGAATTGATACTGATGTTTCGAAACCGCAGCAAAATCAATTTCGCTCAGTCGCCGATTTTCAGGTCTATAAGCACAGTGCTTAAATGCTAGCCCAGTTTTTTCATCAAACAACACATGAGCCGCGGTCAAAATAATGGCCGGCGCTTTTTTGAGGGAAATACTTATGTGGGTGGCCGTACCGCGCAAACCACCATCACAAAAAATGGTACCCACGGCTTTAAAAAAAGGACTTGAGGCGAGATGGCGTTGATCTTCAATGCCATTACTGGGATCGCCATCACCGAAGATGGCACTCTGAGACACAGCGCTAGAGAAGAGAAGAATCAATAAAAAAAGATTTTTTATCATCCTTAACCCATATCACCCCAAAGGCTTTGGATAATACTCATTGCCGCAAGTGGGGCTGTCTCGGTGCGCAACACGCGAGGACCTACTGCTAGGGGTGAAAAACCATTATGCAATGCAATATCAATTTCGCGATCACTTAAACCGCCTTCAGGGCCGACCAGTAGAGCAACATTATTATTCGAAAGGGTCATTTCTGAGAGGCGTTTTTCAGTACGATGGTGGAGGACCAACTTTAGTCCATCAATAGATTCTGCCAGATATTGCTCCACTGATATTGCCGCTCTTACGGTAGGAATAGTATTGCGCTGACACTGCTCACAGGCACTAATAGCGACCTGCTGCCAGTGTCGTGTTTTCTTTTCCAGGCGTTCGCCACTCAGCTTTACTTCGCAGCGTTCGGTAAACAGGGGGGTTATTTCGGTGACACCCAACTCGGTGGCTTTCTGCACAATCCAATCCATGCGTTCGCCACGAGAGATGCCAATAGCTAGCTGAATGCTAAGAGGAGACTCGCGACTTATATCGAAAAAGGCTCCGACAGTAACCGCGGCTTTGCCTTTCTTAACCTCGCTAAGTTGGGCAGAATATTCACCGCCACGGCCATCAAATAAAATAATATCTTGACCGGCCTTCATGCGCAGTACAGAGGTTAAATGTCTGGCGGCACCTTCCTCAAGTTGCATGCTGCTGCCAACCGCTAAGGGTTGAGCGGTAAAAATTCGGGGTATTCGCATAATATTACTTCGTTGCCAGACCTAGATTACGACATAGAGTATCTGAATTTTGCCATTGATTCATGGTATAAAAATGCAAGCCAGGTGCACCGCCAGCGACAAGGGTTTCACAAAGCTTAGTGACCACATCAAGACCATAGCGAACTAAGTCTTCTGGGTTGTCACTGCGCTCTTTCAATTGCCAGCGCAACCAGCGCGGAATCTCAGCACCGCAGTTATCAGAGAACCGAACCAGATTGTGGTAGTTAGTCAGGGGCATGATGCCTGGCACTATTGGCTTATCAATTCCGACCTTGGCGCACTCATCGACAAATCGAAAATAGGCATCCGCATTATAAAAGTATTGAGTAATCGCCCGGTCGGCACCCGCTCTAAATTTTTCACCCAGCCAGTAAATATCTTTGCTGTAGCTCTCTGCTTCGGGGTGAATTTCTGGGTAGGCGCCAACATTGATCTCAAAATGGTCGCCGCTATGTTCGCGAACCAGTGCTACCAATTCATTGGCATGAACCAGTTGTTTGGTGCCGCCGATACCAGAGGGCAGGTCACCCCGTAGGGCCACTAACTTATTGATGCCAGCATCTTTATAAGATTGAATTAGAGCGAGAACCTCGTCGCGACTATCGCCACCGAATGACAGATGGGGCGCGGCCTCAAACCCTTCTTGCTGAATACTGGTTACTAGGTCTCTAGTGGTGTCTCGTGTAGAGCCACCGGCACCATAGGTCACCGAGTAAAACTCTGGACTGTATTTATCCAGTTTTTCACAGGTGGTTTTGACCTTTTGTTTGCCTTCATCTGTTTTTGCAGCAAAGAATTCAAAACTGAGGTGTAGTTTGTTCGTCATGAAAATTACGTCCTTTTTGCCAAGTCTACCGGGCTCACTTAAGAGCCCGACAGCTGGTAGTTTTAATATTTGTAGCTATCGCCTTTGTAGGGCCCTTCAACAGATACGCCAATGTAGTCTGCTTGAGCCTGCGTGAGTTTGGTGATCACGCCACCAAAACCACCGACCATATGACGAGCCACTTCTTCGTCGAGATGCTTAGGCAAGACCTCTACGCGCAGCATTTCAGCTTTGGTAGCATCGTCCTGTGTAGCAAACTGCTGGGTGTAGAGTTCAATCTGAGCCAATACCTGATTGGCAAAAGAGCCGTCCATGATACGACTTGGGTGACCGGTAGCATTGCCTAGGTTAACCAGGCGACCCTCGGCCAATAGCAGTAGATGGTCATTGTTGGCACGGTCGCGATAGACCTTATGTACCTGTGGCTTGATCTCATCCCACTCCCAGTTGTTGCGCATAAAGGCAGTGTCGATTTCATTATCGAAGTGACCAATATTACAAACCACTGCGCCGCTCTTCAGAGCGCCTAAAATATCTGAACCACATACATTGTAATTGCCCGTGCTAGTCACAAGCATATCGGTGTTAGCCAATAGGTGGGCATTCACGCCTTTACTTGAATCGCCATCATTGTAAGTAGAGACCACTTCAAAGCCATCAAGGCAAGCTTGCATGGCACAGATTGGATCGCATTCAGTGACCTTAACAATCATGCCTTCCTGACGGAGAGACTGAGCAGATCCCTTACCCACATCGCCGTAACCAACAACAACCGCCTTTTTACCCGACAGCAAATGGTCAGTGGCACGCTTGATGGCATCATTAAGACTGTGACGACAGCCGTACTTGTTGTCGCACTTAGACTTGGTAACCGAATCGTTAACATTAATAGCCGGTACTTTTAACTCGCCGTTTTCAAGCATTTCATAAAGACGATGAACACCCGTGGTAGTCTCTTCAGTAATACCATGAACAGCCTCCAACACCTGCGGGTATTTCTCATGCAGCAGTGCTGTTAAATCACCGCCGTCATCGAGAATCATATTGGCATTCCAGGGCACGCCATCTTTAAGCACCTGCTGTTCCAGACACCATTCGTATTCTTCTTCGGTCTCGCCTTTCCACGCAAAAACAGGCGTTCCGTTTGCAGCAATAGCAGCGGCGGCGTGATCCTGGGTGGAGAAAATATTGCATGAGGTCCAGCGGACTTCTGCACCTAGGGCTTCTAATGTTTCAATCAGCACAGCGGTTTGAATAGTCATGTGAATGCAACCCAGAATTCGGGCATCTGCCAAGGGCTGGTCGGCGCTAAATTTTTCACGCAGTGCCATCAGTGCTGGCATTTCTGACTCAGCAATTGAGATTTCTTTTTTGCCCCATTCAGCGAGGCTGATGTCGGCGACTTTATAATCTTTCTTTTTGCTGTCGATTGATTGTGCTGTTGATGTCATCTTGTTTTGCCTTTGATTATGTAAGGTTTAAAGCGCCTTTTTTAGGGCTTCTACTCGGTCTGTTTTTTCCCAGGTAAAGTCTTTTTCTTCGCGACCAAAATGGCCATAGGATGCTGTTTGCTGATAAATAGGGCGGCGCAGGTCGAGCATTTCAATCAGGCCCCGTGGGCGCAGGTCAAAGTTTTCTCGAACCAGAGCAATAATTTCGCCATCGGATAACTTACCCGTACCAAATGTATCAACGCTAATAGAAGTAGGCTCGGAAACACCAATGGCATAAGAAATTTGGATTTCACAGCGATCAGCGAGCCCGGCGGCAACAATATTTTTCGCCACATAGCGTCCAGCATAGGCCGCAGAGCGATCTACCTTGGTGGGGTCTTTGCCAGAGAATGCACCGCCACCGTGGTGGGCCATGCCGCCATAGGTATCGACAATAATTTTACGACCGGTTAAGCCGCAGTCTCCCATAGGGCCACCAATTTCAAACTTGCCAGTAGGGTTAATGTGATACTGGGTGCCTGCATGGAGCCATTCTTCTGGAAGGACTGGCGCAATAATTTCTGTCCGCACGGCTTCCTGTAAATCAGATTGAGAGATACTGGGTGAATGCTGAGTCGATAAAACAATGGCATCAATAGCTACCGGCTTACCCTGATCGTAGCGCAGGGTAATCTGACTTTTTGCATCTGGACGCAACCAGGGCAGGGTGCCATTTTTTCGCAGCTGAGCCTGACGTTCCACTAGGCGATGGGCATAGAAAATAGGCGCAGGCATTAGCACATCAGTTTCATTACTGGCATAACCAAACATCAAACCCTGATCACCCGCGCCAATGTCTTTATCTTCGCTCTCATCAACACCCTGAGCAATATCACTGGACTGCTTGCCAATAGCGTTAAGTACGGCGCAGGAATGGCCATCAAAACCCATATCCGAATGGTCGTACCCAACGCCAGTAATAACATCGCGAACAATCTGTTCGAGATCAACGTACGTCTTAGTACGCACCTCACCGGCGATAATCGCCATGCCGGTTTTAACCATGGTCTCAACCGCTACTCTGGAATGCGGGTCGTCTTTAATGATGGCATCTAGCACCGCATCAGAAATCTGATCGGCGAGTTTATCCGGATGTCCTTCGGAGACAGACTCAGAGGTAAATAAATTGTAAGTAGACATAACATTTCCTTTTTGTAGAGCGTCTAACTAAAGGCTCTTTTCTAGCGTGCAGTGCTTCCGGCACTAAACTGTCGCAACTGAATGCGAAAACCATTGCGCTGAGTAAGATAGAGACTATTACCCTCTATTAACCCAGCCATATTTGCCCAGCGGGTTAGCTCCTCTGGCTCAAATCCCAACCATAGGTCGCCGCAGGTATCCCTTACCCATTCCTGATCATGGGCGCAGAGGTCAGTAATTAATAACACGCCATCTTTATTCAGCAAGCTGGCGCAATCGGCAATAATATCTGCTGGTGTTGGGTTGTGATGCAATACCATATTCAGTGACAGGCAGTCTGCCTTTAGGCCCTGAGATTGAGCCACCGCAGTGTCACCAAGAATAAATTGAATATTACTTAAACCCTGTTGAGTTGCTCGGGACTCACATTGATCGAGCATCTCACGGGCGTTATCTAAAGCAATAACCTGATCGAAGCGACTGGCAAGTTTGCCCAAAAATTGACCGTAGCCTGGCCCCACTTCAATGGCCGTGCCATTGGCAACCAGGCTGCTATCTAGAAACCCCTCAACGCTGTCGCCATAGTCTGCCCAGCTGGCGATCAAATCTTGATTCTGTTCAAAGCGCGCTACATTGCGGTTAAAAAACGCCACCGAAGCCGACGCACGTTCACTGTTAATCTGTGTTAAGTGTTCTGCCAAGACCAGATCGAGTCGCGCATCATCAACCGTGTTGAACAGCACCTGTTGCAGTGCCTGTAAATCCACATCGGTATTGCGTGGATTACGACGATAAAAAATCGTCGTGCCTTCGCGGCGTGTTGCTACCAGCCCAGCATTGGCCAAAATCTTTAAATGATGGCTCATAGCCGACTGACGAATATCGAAAACCTGACACAACTCAAGCACACCGTAGGCATTTTGTTGCAACACCTTAAGGATCTGCATGCGCAATGGGTCACCCGCCGCCTTACACAGTGCAGTAATGGCGCTGATGTCAGGGTTTGAGGGCTGTTCTGCAACAGCGGAAATAGGGCTCAAGTCAGTCATGCCGCGGACTTTAACACAGCATAATCGCTATATCAAAATATTTTTATATATGCAGCGGGTCGAATGAAGTCGGGTTTCAAAAACATCCCTATAAAGGAGGGGCAAATAATGAATATCGGTTTACTGGAAAGGCCGTCTAGTGGACAATACGCGCTTCCCAAATTACCCGTTTCAGGAGTGACAATTCATGGCCTCACGTCGAGACCTTGCCAATGCAATTCGTGCCCTCAGTATGGATGCTGTTCAACAGGCTAACAGTGGACATCCCGGTGC
>Ga0075441_10000517_pt1 | contig 19653 bp, 17 predicted proteins | sample CoawatmetaG00DNA_FD_71582 | JGI IMG/M metagenome (GOLD analysis project Ga0075441, IMG submission 71582) | Marine microbial communities from the West Antarctic Peninsula - Coastal water metaG002-DNA | ecosystem: Environmental > Aquatic > Marine > Coastal | place: Atlantic Ocean: West Antarctic...
TGTATTAAGATCTTTTAAAATTGATGTAAGAATTATTGGAGACGAGTATGAAAATAAGCAATTTACAGGAAGACAGTATTGCGAAGAGAAAGGAATTGCATTGCATTTTAATAAAAGAGAACATCGTTTTTCTAGCAGTGAATTAAGAAGGGAAGTGCAAACAAAAGAAAATTTAAAAGATAAATAATGAATTTAGCCGTTATTGGTTCAGGATATGTTGGTTTAGTTTCGGGCACTTGTTTTGCAGAAATGGGAAATAAAGTTACTTGTGTAGATATTGATACAATAAAAATAGAAAAGTTACAGAATGGAGTTATTCCTATTTTTGAACCTGGTTTAGAACAAATGGTTTTAAAAAACGTGAAAAATAAAAATTTATTTTTCACAACACAATTAAATGAAGCTTTAAAGGGTTCTGAAATTGTTTTTATAGCGGTTGGAACTCCTATGGGCGCGGATGGATCTGCAGACTTACAATATGTGTTAGCAGTAGCAAAATCTATTGGACAAAGCATGCAGCAAAGATTAGTTGTAGTAGATAAATCTACAGTACCTATTGGAACTGCAGATAAAGTGAAGGCAACCATTCAAAAAGAATTGGATATTAGAAAGTCAGATTTGAAGTTTGATGTAGTTTCTAATCCTGAGTTTTTGAAAGAAGGCGCTGCGATTGCTGATTTTATGAAACCTGATAGAGTAGTTATTGGTGCAGACACGGACTACGCTTTTGAATTAATGAAGCAGTTGTATTCCCCATTTTTTAGAACCCATGATCGTTTTATTACGATGGATATTCGTTCTGCTGAAATGACAAAATATGCAGCCAATGCCATGTTAGCGACTAAAATTTCATTTATGAATGAAATTGCTAATATTTGTGAAAAGGTAGGTGCTGACGCGAATCAAGTGCGAATAGGTATTGGTTCAGATAAAAGAATAGGGTATAACTTTATTTATCCAGGTGCTGGTTATGGAGGTTCTTGCTTTCCAAAAGATGTGAAAGCACTGAGGAATATAGCAATAGAACACGATTATGAAGCAAAATTAATCATTTCAGTAGAAGAGGTAAATGATGCGCAAAAACTAGTAATTGCTCAAAAAATAGTCAAACGTTTTGGAGAAGACCTAACCGGCTTTACTTTTGGTATTTGGGGATTGGCTTTTAAGCCAGGAACTGATGACATGCGTGAAGCACCGGCAATTTATGTAATCAAAGAATTGGTGAAGCGAGGCGCTATAATAAAAGCATATGATCCTAAGGCCATGAATGAAGCAAAAGAACATTACCTGAAGGGAATTCAAAATATTGAGTATGTAGACTCAAAATATGAAGTATTAAAGAATTCGGACGCCTTAGTTCTATTAACAGAATGGAAAGAATTTCGTTCTCCAGATTTTGAAGAGTTGAAAAATCAATTAAAAAAGGCTATTATTTTTGATGGTAGAAATCAGTACAATACATTTAATTTAGAAGCAAAAGGATTTGAATATTATCAAATTGGAAAACAATAAAATGAAAATATTAGTTACCGTAGCAACTGGGTTTATAGGATTTCATACTTGTTTGAAATTAGTTAATCAAGGTTTCGAAGTTAGAAATATAAATGATTGTTTTTAATGTAAATAATCATCTAACAATTAGATTATGAAAATGAAAATTGAAAAAGTAAACATTGCTATTATTGGTCAAGGGTACGTAGGGCTTCCATTGGCTATCGAATTTGGAAAAAAATATCCAACGATTGGTTTTGATATCAACGCCAATAGAATTGAGGATTTAAAAAATTACATTGATCATACAAATGAGGCTTCACAGGAGCAATTAAGAAGTGCGAATCAATTAAACTTCAGTTCAGATCTTAATGATATTATTAACTGTAACGTATATGTAGTTACGGTTCCAACACCAATAGATGAGTATAAAACACCGGATTTGAATCCTTTAAAAGGGGCTTCGAAAATGCTTGCTAGTATATTGAAAAAAGGAGATATTGTAATCTATGAGAGTACCGTTTTCCCAGGATGTACTGAGGAGGTTTGCGTACCTCTTTTAGAATCGGCTAGTGGCTTGGTTTTTAATCAAGACTTCTTTTGTGGGTATTCTCCCGAAAGAATTGTTCCAGGAGACAAGGTAAATACCTTAACCACTATAGTAAAAGTAACTTCAGGGTCGACTTCACAAGCTGCAGATTTTGTAGATGAATTGTATAGCTCAATTATTACTGCAGGTACTTTTAAGGCAGCAAATATGAAAGTTGCAGAAGCAAGTAAAGCAATCGAAAACGCGCAGCGTGACTTAAATATTTCATTTGTAAATGAACTAGCTTTAATTTTTGATCGCGTTGGGATTGATACACAAGACGTACTCGATGCAGCTGGAACCAAGTGGAATTTCTTAAAGTATAAACCAGGTTTAGTTGGAGGTCATTGTATTAGTGTAGACCCCTATTATTTAGCATACAAGGCAGAAAATCTAGGATATCACCCAGAAGTTATCTTAAGTGGTAGACGTGTAAATGACAACATGAGTACTTTTGTAGCTAATAAAATGATAAAAATGCTAATTAAAGCAGGTAAACAAATCAAGGGCTCTAAAGTGTTAATCCTAGGAGTTACATTTAAAGAGAATTGTCCTGATATTCGTAACTCAAAAGTTGCTGATGTTTATGCTGAATTAAAAGAATTTGGATTACTAGTAGATGCTTATGACTATGAAGCAAATTCAATTGAAGTAAAGCAAGAGTACGGAATTCATCTTATCGATGAAATTAAAGAGAAATATGATGGGATTTTATTAGCTGTTGCTCATAATAAATTTTCCATGATAGATGTACAATCATTAAAGAAAGATTCAGAAAGTGTTGTATTTGATTTAAAAGGGTTTCTTCCTAGAAATCAAGTAAATTCAAGATTATAAGTCATATGAATACTATACAGATGGTTGATCTAAAAGGTCAATATAATAAGATAAAAGATCAAATTGATACTGCCGTAATTAAAACAATTGAATCTACTAGTTTTATTAATGGTCCTATTGTTAAGGAATTCTCGAACTCTTTAGCAGAATATTTAGATGTAAAACATGTAATCCCTTGTGCAAATGGAACTGATGCTTTACAAATTGCTCTTATGGCGCTGTCATTAAAGCCTGGAGATGAAGTTATTTGTCCTTCTTTTACCTATGTAGCAACAGCGGAAGTAATTTCTCTTTTGGGTTTAACACCTGTAATGGCAGATGTAGATTCTGATACCTTTAATATTACAGCAGAATTAATTAAACCACTCATAACTAGTAATACTAAAGCAATAGTGCCTGTTCATCTTTATGGACAATCCTGTGATATGGAAGAAATCATGGATTTAGCAAAAGAGTTTGACCTTTATGTTATTGAGGATAATGCTCAGGCTATTGGTGCAAAATATACTTTTAGCGATGGTAATGTGAAAAATACTGGGACAATTGGCCATATTGGAACTACCTCGTTTTTTCCGTCAAAAAATTTAGGCTGTTATGGTGATGGAGGTGCAATGTTTACAAATGATGATGAAATTGCTAAAACCCTTAAAATGATAGCAAATCACGGTCAAGAGGTGAAGTATTATCATAAAGTTACAGGTTGTAATTCTAGATTAGATTCCATTCAAGCTGCAATTTTAAATATTAAATTAAATAGTTTAGATAGTTATTCTTTTTCAAGAAATAAAATGGCTAAAAATTATGATGAAAATTTCTCAGAAATTCCAGAATTATCCGTGCCTAAAAGACAATACAACTCAACACATGTATTTCACCAATACACATTAAAGATTGAACCTGAATTAAGAAATTCATTAATTGATTTCTTAAAAGAAAATAAGATTCCTGTGATGATTTATTATCCGGTTCCACTATATAAACAAGAAGCGTTTAGTAGCTATGTAAATAGTGATTTTAGAATAGAAAATGTAGAACAATTGTGTAATACTGTATTTTCATTGCCTATTCATACTGAAATTGAAAATTCATCTCAAGATTTCATTATTCAAAAAGTAAAAGAATTTTTTAATAAATTATAAAATGGATTCAAAAAGTTATTTCGTTCATGAAAGTTCCTATGTTGATGAGCCCTGTCAAATTGGAAAAGGAACAAAGATATGGCACTTTTCTCATGTTATGAAAAATTCAGTAATTGGAGAAAATTGTAATATTGGTCAAAATGTTGTGGTTTCACCTGATGTTCAATTAGGAAATAATGTTAAGATTCAGAACAACGTATCGGTGTATACTGGAGTAGTTTGTGAAGATGACGTATTTTTGGGCCCCTCTATGGTTTTTACGAATGTTATAAATCCGAGAAGTGGTGTTATTCGAAAAGATGAGTATATGAAGACAGTTGTTAAAAAAGGAGCTTCCATTGGAGCTAATGTAACAATTGTATGTGGTAATAATATTGGTAGATATGCATTTATAGGAGCAGGAGCAGTCGTTACAAAAGAAGTACCTGACTATGCGTTAATGGTAGGAAATCCGTCTAAAAATATTGGTTGGATGAGTGAATTTGGAGAACGGTTAGTGTTTAATGAAGACGGAATTTCAATTTGTGATACAACAGGATCAAGATATAGACTTAATAATAATTTAGTAAAGAAAATAGATGAATAAAAACTTCGCACTAATAGGAGCATCAGGATATATTGCACCTAGGCACCTACAAGCAATAAAAGATACGAATAATAACTTAATTGCAGCATTAGATAGATTTGATTCTGTTGGTATTATGGATAGTTATTTTCCCGATGCTGATTTTTTTGTTGAACCAGAAATATTTGATAGGCATCTTGAGAAATTAAAATATGACAAAGGAATTGAATTAGATTACGTAAGTATATGTACTCCTAATTACCTTCACGATTCTCATATAAGAATGGCACTTCGTAGAGGTGCAGATGCTATTTGTGAAAAACCATTGGTATTAAATCCATGGAATTTGGACGCACTTCAAAGTATGGAAAAAGAGTCTGGTCAAAGGGTTTGGAATATTTTGCAATTAAGGTTGCATAAAAGTATTATAGCTTTAAAAGCTAAAGTTGATGCTGCACCAAAAGACAAAGTGTTTGATGTAGATTTAACATATTTAACTTCTAGAGGAAATTGGTATTATACATCTTGGAAAGGAGATTTTGACAAATCTGGTGGTATTTCAACAAATATAGGTGTTCACTTTTATGATATGCTATCATGGGTTTTTGGAAGTGTGAAAAAAAATGATGTTCATATTCAATCACATGACAGAGCATCTGGGTATTTAGAATTTGAAAGAGCAAGAGTTCGTTGGTTTTTATCAATTAATTACGATTTAATACCAGAAGAAATAAAACAAAAAGGACAAAGAACCTACAGATCAATTACTATAGAAGGAGAAGAATTAGAATTTAGTGGGGGATTTACAGATCTTCATACTAAGGTATATGAAGGTATAATTGAAGGCGATGGATATGGTTTAGAAGACGCTAGATCAGCAATAGAAATTGTTCATAATATTAGAAATGCAGATCCAATAGGTTTAAAAGGAGATTATCACCCATTAGCAAAAATGAAATTAACTAACCACCCTTTTAATAAATAATTAGAATATGAATAAAATTTTAGTAACGGGAGCAGCCGGTTTTATAGGTTATCACCTTTGTGAAATTTTAATTAACAAAGGTTTTTTTGTTATTGGAATAGATAATATTAACAATTATTATGATGTTAACTTAAAATATAACAGATTAAAAGAGTTAGGGATAGATAAAAATTCTGCTTCTCAATTCCACCAAGTTGTTAAAAGTAGTAAATTCAAAAATTCATTCTCATTCATTAGAATGAATATTGAAGATAGAGAATCACTGCCAAAGATATTTAAGACTTATAAATTTGATGTTGTTTGTAATTTAGCTGCACAAGCAGGAGTTAGATATAGTATAGAAAATCCTGAAGCTTATGTAGATAGTAACATAGTTGGGTTTTTAAATGTGATGGAGTGTTGTAGGAATAATGAAATTAAACATTTAATATATGCTAGTAGTTCTAGTGTTTATGGTTTAAATAAAAAGATTCCGTTTGAAATATCAGATAATGTTGACTCTCCTATAAGTTTGTATGCTGCAACAAAAAAAAGTAACGAATTAATAGCTCATTCATATAGTCACTTATATAAATTACCCACTACTGGTTTACGTTTTTTTACTGTTTATGGACCATGGGGAAGGCCGGATATGGCCTATTTTTTATTTACAGATGCTATTCTTAACGGAGAGCCAATAAATGTTTTCAATTATGGAAATATGGAACGAGATTTTACTTTTATTTCTGATATTATTGATGGAATTTTAAAAATAATAAATAAACCTTTAATAGAAAGAAATAATAAGAAAGAGTTTTATAAAATATATAATATTGGGAATAATAAATCAATTAAATTATTAGATTTTATAGATCAAATTGAGAAAAATTTAAATAAGGAATCAAATAAAAACATGTTACCTATGCAACCAGGTGATGTCGAGAAAACTTGGGCAAATGTTGATCAACTAATTTTAGATTATGAATATTCTCCAAATACTCATATAAGTTTTGGTGTTGAAAAATTTATTGAATGGTATAAAAAATATTATAATATAAATTAATGTCATATTTAATTGTAACACTTTTTTTTGTACTAACCTTTACCAGTTTAAGAATTAGTCTTTATCTATCCATCAACGATAATGGAAGGATAATTTTATCTCCTGTCCTGCTTTTTACACTTTTACAAACCTTTATGGTTAATTTAGGACTATTACTAACCATAATAGATGACCAAAACTTGTATTATAAATATTTAATAATACTCTTATCTACCTTTTTTTTTAATTTAGGAGCGTTATTTGTAAATAAAAAAAAATACAATTATACCATTTCTAATAACACTCTATCAAAACAAAATAAAGCAATATTATTTATTGGATTTGTTCTAGTATGTATTTTACTAAATTACCTTTTAAAAGATCTTTTGATTGGTTTTTTTCATTTTTTTAGTGAATTGATTTCTGGAAATTTAATAAGTGCTATAAGTATTCTAGCAGAATCTAGAAGGACTTTTTCTTTTAGTAGTGGTAGTACAGGAATAATAACTGAAGTTAAAAATATAATACTAGTGTTTTTAACTATCTATATAGTAGCTTCCAATTTTAAATGGTATTTAAAGTTGTTAGTTGTAATAATTGCATCCTTTTTTTTATTAAGTAGTGGTCAAAGATGGCCACTTTTTGAAGCTTTACTAGTATATTTTATTTTTATCACTTACTCAAAAAATATAAAATTTAATTTTAAAAGAATATTTTCATTAAGTATTTTAATTTATTTTATTTTATTTTTAACATCTTATTTTCAAGCAAGATTTGAGATGTCAGATAATTTCTCAGATAATATTATGATGAATATAAAATCGATAAATTACCGATTGTTTGTTTCACAAAATATGACAACTTCATATGTGTTTAATCTGATTCCTGAAACTTTAGACTATGGAATGGGAAGTTATATCTTTCAAGATTTTTCTACGTTACTTCCAGGTCATCAAGAAGGTTTTTCATCTTTTATATATAGAATAACTCATTCAGGTAAGCCAGGTAGCGCTTCATTCAGTACTCTTACTTTGTTTTTTGCAGATTTTGGTGTTTTTGGAATGTTTATTTCATTTTTTTACGGATTATCATTACAGTATTATTGTAATTTAATTTTTTCTAAATCAATCTCTTTACACCGGTTAATTTTCCACTCATTTGTTGTTTTAGCTGTGTCAACTACCTCTTTGGGTAGTCTTGCAGGTATAGTTACTCATGGCCTATTATCAGGTTTTTTAATGTTTTACTTATGTAAATTAGTATTAATAAAAAACAAAAGTTTTAAAATAACTAATAACTAATAATTTGAAAATAAAAAAAATATCAATTTACAAATGCACTGTCAATATTGGGTTTAAATACTCGACTTGGGAAACAAAAGCAAGTAATGCAATGTTAATTAAAATTGAAACAGATAATGGTTTAATAGGATGGGGTGAATACACAATAAACAGATGGAAAACTGAAAAAATTTTAATATCTACCTGTAAGTTTTTATTAAATAAAAATGTTTTAGAAATTTATAATAGTTTAATTCTAAAGTCAATAACTAAGATTGATAAGATTGATGAGTTTTTAATTGGGTTTGATAGAAGAAGAAGATTAGTTAGAGAGGGAATGTCAATTGCCTTATATGATTTAGTAGGGAAACATAAAAAGAAACCAATTTATGAATTATTTGGAAAAACCAATATTGTTAGATCTGTAGTAGATGCTATGCCAGTAATTCACGTTCATACTAAGGAAGACAGGCTGCATATATTGCATAAATGGGAAGGTTTAGGTGTTCAATATTTTAAAATAAAAATAACTGGAGATTTAAAAAAAGATATTGATCATCTTTCACACCTAATATTACACAAAAAAAAGGAATCAAAAATTGTTATTGTAGATGCAAATTATGGTTATAAAAATGAGCAAGATATAATAGACTTATCAAAGTTTACATTTAAAAATAATATTGGATATATTCAAAACCCAATAAAGTTGTCTCTCAAAAAAACTAACATTTTAATGGGAAAATGTGACACCCAATTTACGGCTGATAATACGCCTTGGTGGCCTTTTTCTAAAAGAGTAATAGATAAAAAAGCTTGTGTTTTAGTAAATCATCATCCAAATATTCAAGGAGGCTTAGATTGGTTAATGAAAACGGCAAACTATGCTAAAAAGAATGGTTTGCCTAATATTATTGGTTCATCGGGAACTTTCGGTATTCAAAATACTGCTTTTCAAACAATGAGTGCTATTACTGGTCTAGAATTTCCATGTGAAGAGATAACTTTAGAGCCATATATGAAGTACATGAATGATTATTATAATTTTAATGACAATCCAAATGTAATTACAAATATGAATGAGTTTAAAAACGGAAAAATATACATTAATAACAGAGCTGGTTTAGGCGTAAATATTGATGAGGTAAAAGTTAAAAAAATGACTGTTTGGTCTAAAATAATCGATGCTTAAAAAAGGTATAATAAATAAAGTATTTGTAATCTTTTTTCAAGGATTAGCGTTACTAACATTGCCTCTAATTGCAAAACATATTGGTTCAAAAGAATATGGTCTTTGGTCAATAATGTATGGAATGATGCAAATGTTAGTGCCAATTTTTATCTTACAGTTAGATAGTGCTTTTACTAGATTTCTTTCTGGAAATGAGTCAATTGAGAGAACCAGTAATAAATTTATTTCAATTTTTTTATTATTACTTTTAATTGCTGCGGTTGTAGGTTTTGTTTTTCCATTTTTTGATGAAAGCATTTCAGTTTTTATGTTTGCAGATAATAGTTATATAAAGTATGTTTATATAACTATTGTCTGGGTTTTTTTAAGAGTATTTATTAATTTTAGTAGAAATTATTTCAGAACTTTTGGTAAATTTCATATTGATACTAAAATTTCAATTGCACAGCAATTATCTTTAATCTCATCTATTGCCTATGTTGTAATTTATGATAAAGGGTTATATGATTTTTTTACGATAATATTATCTGTTGAGGCGATTTTATTGTTAGTTTCTCTTATTTTAGTTTACAAAGAGTTGTCTTTTAAGAATGTTAAAATCAAAATTCCGAAAAAGTATTTTGTTTATGCAATTCCACTTGTACCAACAATGATATTGTCATGGATTATTAATTATAGTGATCAGTTGATGATTGTACATTTTTCTAGTCTCGAAGAAAATGCACGATACTCTCTTTATTATACGTATTCTAGAATTCCTCATTGGATAATAATAACACCATTAAATTATGCCTTGCTTCCTTTTTTGAGCAGATTTGCATATACAGGTGATGGAGTTGAAAAAGTTAACAATTATATTAAAGAAAGTATAAATATTTCTTTTTTAATAATTTCAATATTAATTATTTTTTTAATTTTTTATGGATCAGATATTATATTTTTATTAGGTAATGAAGAAGTAAATCTAGAAAGTGTTTATTTAATTGTTTTAATCTCCTTTAGTGTTTTTGCTACTGCACTTTATCAGATAGTTTACCATATTATAAGTTTGAAAAATAAAACAGGAAAATTAATAATGATTTTTGGGAGTGGGGCAATTATTAATATTATTTTAAACTATTATTATATACCAATATATGGTATTATTGGGTCAGCAGTTTCAACATTGGTGTCATTTATTATTGTTGGACTATTAACATGGAAAGTATCAGGGGTATTATTTAAAGAACTTTTTTATAATTCTACCTTAATGTTTTTAGGGCTAATTTTGAGTATTACTTTATTATCGAAATTATTTTTCTTTTCAAATGGAATAGTTTTAGGAGGAATATTCTTAGCTCTAATATTAAGTTTTTTAGTATTTACTCATAAATGTTTTAATTCTTATTCCTTATACATAACAACAAAATTAAAAAGTGTTTTTAAGAAATGAGGAAAGTAATATATATTAATAATGTTGAAAATGAGGAGATTTCAGGTCAAGGATCTTTTGAACGGAATTTTTTGTCTTTTTTAGAAAAAGACAATACATATGTGAAAGTTTTTACAATTAATAATTCTAAAAATAATTTCCTTAAGAATAAGGTTAGTTTAAAATTGAATAAGTCCTCTAAACTTTCTTATATCGTATATCAAATTAATCTTTTTTATTGTCTATTGAAAGAATTTAGAAACACTAATAATCGAGATATTTATATTCGATTATCACCTTTTAATATAGCTCCCTATATATTATCTAGGTTCTATAACCTAAATATAACAGCAAGAAGTGGCCCTATTTACCAAAATTTGGTTTTGTATAATAAAGTTAGAAATCCAATTTTGTTAAAGATATTTAAACACCTATTAAGTTTTTATTATCAAAATACAAATAATATTATTGTCGTTACAAATAAGATCAAAGAATTGTTGATACGTGATTTTAATATTAGTCCTGATAAAATTAGTGTGATAAGTAATCCAATTAATAATTCATTATTTGACAAAGAAATTGATAGTTTGAGCATAAAAAAAAGTATAAATATTAACGAAAATGATAAAATTATTGGTTTTGTGGGTGATGTTTATAAAGAACAAGGAGTGCAACATATTTTTACATCTCTAATAAAAGTAAAAGAGTCAATAAATATTAATAATGTAAAAGTTATAATTGTAGGCTCAGGTACTTATTTAGAAGATTGTAAACATTTAGTATTAAAACTTAATTTGACAAATAATGTTATTTTTTTAGGCAGGGTTTCTCCTAAAGAAGTTATTGATTATATTTCTATTTTTGACATTTGCCTTGCCCCTTTTACAAAAAGAGATTATGAAGTAAAAGGCTCTTCAGCTTTAAAAATTTTAGAATACTTATACTGTAACAAATTAGTAATAACTATTGATGTTGATGAATATAAATTTATTAAAGAAAAAGGATTTGGGTGGTTGTATAAAATTGATGATTTAGATGATTTATCTAAGAAGATAAGTGTTGGTTTAAAATCTTCTTTGAAGATTGATTCTAAAGAATATGTTCTAAATCATTTTTCTAAAGAGAAAGTGTTTTCAAAGTATTTAAAAATAATTAAGAATAATTAATATGTTTAGTAAATTTAAAAAGGCATTTGTATTGGCTCCGCATACAGATGATGGCGAATTAGGCTGTGGAGGTACAATTTCAAAACTTATTGATAGCGGTGTTGAAGTTTTTTATATTGCTTTTTCAACAGCAGAAGAATCTGTTCCAGAAGGTTTTCCTAAAAACCAACTTGAGTTTGAGGTCAAAAAAGCCACAAAAGTATTAGGGATAAAGGAAGAGAATTTAATAATATTTAAGTTTCCTGTTAGAAAATTAAATTATAATAGGCAAGAGATTTTAGAAAACCTAATAAAATTAAGAAGTAAGCATAATCCTGATTTAATTTTTATGCCTAGTTTAGATGACGTGCATCAAGATCATAAAACGGTTGCAGAAGAAGGTTTAAGAGCGTTTAAAAACAAAACTATATTAGGATATGAATTGATATGGAATAACTTGAAATTTAATACTGACTGTTTTGTTTCTTTAACAGAAAAAGATGTAGATTTAAAAGTATCTGCATTACAAGAATATAAAACACAATTTAATAAACCCTACATGACGAAAGAATTTATTTATTCTTTGGCTAGAGTAAGGGGAGTACAAATTAGCTGTGAATTAGCTGAAACATTTGAAGTGATAAGATGGATAATAAAATAATAATTGGAATACACCAACCCAATTTTGCCCCTTGGTTAGGATACTTTTATAAGATATATCAAGCAGATATTTTTATTTTTTTGGATGACGTTCAAATTCAAAAAAAAGGAGCATCATACACAAATAGAGTTAGTATTAATGGTAATGGTAAAGCTCAGTTTTTAACAATACAGATAAAAAGAGGAGAAGGAGTTAATAATATTAATACAACAGAATTTTTTAATGATATTTGGCAAATTAAAATGCTAAAAACTATTCAAGCTAATTATGCTAAAGCACCTTTCTATAAAGAAAATATTCCTTTTATTGAAGAATTAATGTTGTTTAAGGCAACTGATTTAGCTGATTTTAACATGAATTTTATTGTAAAAATTTGTGAGAGATTAAACATTAATACTGAGCTAAGATTGTCTTCAGAATTTAATATTCAAGAAGCATCAACTTTAAGGTTAATTAAATTAATTCAATCGGTACAAGGAAATGTTTATTTGTCAGGCAAAGGTGGAGATAATTATCAAGACCATGATATGTATGAAAACGAGAATATAGGATTAATATATAACGATTTACCAAATTTTGAATACCCACAAGTTAAAACTGATACATTTGTCAATGGATTGTCAATTATTGATTCGGTTTTCAATATAAATTTTGCAGGAATAGAAACTTTTTTTAATGAGAATAATTTAAATGGAATTTAATAAACCAACAAAACACATTACCGAATTACTTAATGAAATTGCTAAAAGTAAAGCATATGTAAAACATATTGTTTTGCCAGACTTACATTTTAAACCCCAAATGGAAGCTCCTTCAAGTACAGCAATAATGACAGGAGAATATATAATTCCGTCATTAGCTTCTGCGGCAATAAATGATGGAATGTCAATCATAAAGTTACCTTTTAAAAAGGAAGACCTTACTGAAGGTATTGTTAAAGAGTTATTCACAGAAATCAATTTACACGCTTCAAAGAATAAATTTGACATGAATAAATATAGTCTGTCAAAAAAAGAATTATTAGATGTTTGTTTAAACGGTGCAAGAGCTGTAATCGATAAATTCAATTTGGACGAGTCTATTGTTAAATCTTTAGAATTATCTGGCGCACTTGATCAAGAATTGACATCGGAAGATGTTACACGCTTAGTTCCTAAAGCATTATTAAATTCTAAATTTGGTAGAGCAGAGTTTGGTCTTAATTTCAAAGGGAATCACTTTCTTGAATTGCAAAAAGTAACTGAAGTTGTTGATAGTAATTATGCAAAAGAGTATAATCTTGAAAAAGATGATGCTATGGTAATGAGTCACCTAGGGCCTGGGCCTTTTACCGGAAACCTTATGAGAATGTATACGAACAGAAAAAAACTTCCTTTTACCCATAAAGTAATGTTTTTTTTCGCAAAATCATATTTTCATTTTATTGAAAGAAAAAGAAAGGATTTAAGTTTAAAAGAAATCATTAAATACTTTTTTAAACCTGATACATATCAAGCTTACAATATAAATACAAAACTTGGTAAGGATTTTTATAAATTAATTCAAATAGGTACAAATTACGGTTATGCATACCAATTAGGTACATATACTGCCGTTAGAGATGCGGTAGAGGTGATTCAACAAAGGTATAATTTAAATTCTGAAAAGAAAACGGAACTAATTTGGAATGTATCTCATAACTCTATTTATAGAGAAAAGGTTGAGGGTGAAAATCAATTTGTTACTAGGCATAATTCAGTGAGGATTTATGATAATAAACCAACAATTATTGCTGGTTCATTTGATGTTCCTTCATTAATAGGTATTTGTTCTAAACCTGGAAGTAATGTTTTATTAGATACGCATGATCACGGAATAGGTTCTTTAATTAATAGATTAAAAGAAGAGAATAAATTAACTTGTACCGAAGAAGTTTCTAATAGATATTATTTTAAAAGAGGGACGAGTATTATTGAAAAAGTAAAACCTTCTAATATTTATAATTTAGATGCCATAAATGAAATATCAAAATACTTTGAAGAAGAAATGATTTTAAAACCTTGGTTCTACGTAACACCAATTGCAACATTAAAAAACTAAAATTTTGATAACTTATAAAGATATAATCCAAAAATGTCATTCAGAGAAAAAGAAAGATCATAATATTTATTATTATCATAGATTTTTGTCATTACCACTTACAATGATTTTTTATAGACTAAAAGTTAAACCTGATGTTATTTCAATATCTATGATATTGTTGTCTTTTGTGAGTTTTGGCTTAATGGTTAACGAAAATAAAACCATATTTTGGTTAGGTGTTTTTGTTTCTTTTTTAGCTTTTTTATTTGATAAGATTGATGGAGATTTAGCAAGGTTATATAATGTTGCTAATATAAAAGGAGCGGTATACGATTTTGTTTACCATAGAATGAGTTTGTTCTTGTTTTATTTGAGTATAGGTATACATTTTTCATATCAAAATCAATATATAGTTGTTGTTGCTGCTTCCTGTGGTTTTGTTGCTAACTATATCGAAGAAATGCAATTATTATCATTTAGAATATTTGCACATAAATACTTAGTGAAAAATGAAAATTTAACTCTTCCTAAGAAAGTAAAGAAAATAAAAGAACCAGCTTATGTAAAGTTGCTAAAGGTTTTTAGAGTTCAACTTTTTTTATATTATTTTCTAATTATTGCAATAATAATAAATTTATATATTGATAATTCAGTTTTTTATTTTACATGTATTGCTTTGTTTTGTATGACATTCTATTCCATTCTACAAGTTATTTATTCTATGAAATACACATTTGATAAAGATGTAAAAAAATTAATTAAAAAATCTAAAAATAAGAATAAATAATGTGTGGATTTGTTGGTTATATTGAAAAAGAGAACAACGATTTTCTTGAACAAATGCTTAAATCTATTGATTATAGGGGTCCGGATGATTCTGGCACTTATAAATCTGTAAATGAAGATATATTTATTAATCTTGGCCATGTAAGATTATCAATTCTAGACACCTCGTCATTAGGTCATCAACCAATTATTTCTGATTGTAATGATATCATCATGGTTTATAATGGTGAGGTTTATAACTTTAAAGATATTCAAAAGGATTTAATAAAGTTAGGATATAAATTCATATCTAATAGTGATACAGAAGTTATCTTATATTCCTATAAAGAATGGGGGATTAAATGTGTAGATAAGTTTATTGGAATGTTCGCAATGTCTATTTATGATAAGAAAAAAAATAAAATGTTTTTAATTAGAGATAGAGCGGGTGTAAAACCTCTTTATTATTTTGTAAAAGACGATTTATTGCTTTTTGGATCTGAACTAAAAACTTTTCATTGCCATAAACGATTCGAAAAAAAAATAAAAAAAGAAGTTTTAGGATACTTTTTTCAACTTGGCTATATACCTGCTCCTTGGACAATTTTCGAGAACTGTTTTAAATTACAACCAGGAAGTTATCTTGAGTACGATTTAAAAAATAACCAATTTGAAATAAAAGAATATTGGAATTTATTGGATTCATACAAACAAGGAACCAATGATAAAAGTGAAAAAGAGATATTAGATGACTTGGAAGAGCTTTTGATTGATTCATGTAAACTAAGAATGGTGTCTGATGTTCCAGTGGGTGTGTTTCTGTCTGGAGGATATGATTCTTCATTAGTAACAGCAATTCTAAGTAAACATCAAAAACAACAAATAAAAACGTTTACGATCGGTTTTTATGAAAAAGATTATAATGAAGCAAATCATGCAAAAACGATAGCAGAATACCTTGGTACAAATCATACAGAATATTATTGTACAAAAGACGATATGTTAGATTTGTTTGATAAATTACCGCAATTTTTTGATGAGCCTTTTGCTGACAGTTCTTCTATTCCAACTATTTTGGTTTCACAAATAGCAAAAAAGGATGTTTCTGTTGTGCTTTCTGCAGATGGGGGTGATGAGGTATTCTTTGGTTACAGTAAATACTTTGCATTGGATAATATTTCTGAAAATAATTTAAAGAAATATAAAATTTTAGTCAGTTTATTTTCAAGTAATAATATAGCGTTTTTCAATAAGCTGTTGCCGAAAAAATATAGACAAACAAATATTAAAGAAAAATATAATAAATTTAAAAATGCGTTAGATTCAAAAGATAATAAAGAAATGTTTTTGAACTCTAGTTCTGTTATAACAAACAAAGATGTAAGAAAATTGTTAAAGCCAATTTGCTTTAAATCATTTGAAGAAACTAATTTTAATTGGTTTGATAAACTCAATAGAGAAGATATAAAATCATCTATGATGTTAACTGATTATAGAACTTTTATGCTAGATGATGTTTTAACAAAAGTAGATAGATCTACTATGAGCACTAGTATTGAGGGCAGAGAACCTTTGTTAGATCATAGATTGTCAGAATTTATGGCTAAAATTAGTTCAGATTTGAAATTTAAAAATAAAAACGGGAAATACCTTTTAAGAGAAGTATTGTATAAGTATTTGCCAAAAGAATTAGTAGAAAGACCAAAGTCGGGGTTTAACATTCCTTTATCATCTTGGTTAAGAAATGATTTAAAACATATCGTTGATAAGTATCTTTCAAAAGATAGAATTATTGAAAGTGAAGTGTTTAATGTAACTGAAGTTGAAAAAATAAAAAATGAATTCTATGTAAAAAATAATATGGAGGTTGCAAATTCAATATGGCATCTTCTTGTTTTTGAAATGTGGAAAGATAAATGGTTAAGAAATGATTAAGAAAATTGTGTTTTTAGGGGGCGAAGATGTTAGTGCAAGAATTGAAATATCAAAAAAAATAATTTTAAAAGGATACGACGTTTCAATTATTGGAACACAATTAGAAGATATATTTAAACGTGAAGGAATTGAGTATACTAAATACAGTTTAAATAGAGAGTTGAATTTGTTTAGCGATATAAGAACAACCTTTGAATTAAGGAAAATATTAAAAACGTATACTACACCAGTAATTGTTCATGCTTTTGACACTAAGCCAACATTTATTTTGCCATTAGCTGCTTTTGGTTTAGGAAATATATTTGTCACTCGAACTATAACTGGTATTGGGAGGATTTTTACAGAAAAGAGTTCTAAAAATACCGTATTAAAATTTATTTACGAAATTATTCAAAAAATAATTAGCAGAAATGTAAAACACACTATTTTCCAGAATGATGATGATTCAAAATATTTTTTAGACGCAAAACTTGTAAAACACACAAATAGTTCCGTTATTAAAAGTAGTGGTATAGATTTGAAAAAATATAACAAAGAGAGCGTCGATAATAACTCACAACTAATTAATGATGTACATATTAATGTAAATGAATTAACGTGTATTATGGTCTCAAGAATGGTACGTCAAAAAGGAGTTTTAAATTACTTAGAAGCTGCTAAATTATGTATACAAAATGGTTACAATATTAATTTTTTACTTGTGGGGCAATTAGATACAAAAAAAGATTCTATAGCTTTGGAAGATATTTTAGAATATAAAAAATATGTAAATTACCTTGGTAAACGATCTGATATAAAAGAACTTTTATCAATATCAAATGTTTTTGTATTACCGACATTCTATAGAGAAGGTGTTCCAAGAGTTTTATTAGAAGCGTCTGCTATGGGAATGGCTTTAATAGCTACAGATATGCCAGGTTGTAAAGATGTAGTTCAAAATGAAGTAAATGGTCTTTTAGTAAATATTAAAGATTCTGAAGACTTATATAAAAAAATAGTTCTGATTTCTCAAGACAAAGAGAAATTAGAAACGTATTCTAAAAACAGTAAAGAACATGTCAAAAAGTTTGACTTAAATATAGTTATTCAAAAATATTTAGAAGTATTTTATAAAATAAATTTATAGTTTAATTTTAAAATGATTTTCCATAAAAACATTATTTTGTCTACCTTTAATATACTCAAGGAAATTGATAATTAAGGAATATTTGATAAAGAACGAGACTCTTACCCAATAACTCCATATTTAAGATAGATATTTTTTTTAATAATTTAAAATTTTTGATGAACTATATTTAATTCTTTTTAATATAGTTTTTGGATATTATATTCTAAAGAAAGTTTTTTTTTAATAATTTTTAATAAATACACACCAAAGACTTTCCCTAAAAAAAATAAATATGAAAATACCTTTTTGCTTACCCTTAATTAATAAAGATGTTGAATCAGAAGTTCTTTCTTGCTTAAATGAAACAGGTTGGTTAACAACCGGACCTAAGGTCAAAGAATTAGAGAATGAAATAACCGAACTTTGCCAAACAAGTTCAACCATATGTGTAAATTCATGGACTTCTGGAATGCTACTTTTAATAAGATGGTTAGACTTAGACGAAGATGATGAGATTATAGTACCGACTTATACTTATGCAGCTTCAGCATTTTCGGTAATTAATTCTCGTGTTAAATGCATTTTTGTTGATGTTAATAGTGATTTTACAATGAATATTGATGAAGTTGAAAAAGCAATCACTGAAAAAACAAAAGCAATTATGCCTGTTGATTTAGGAGGACTTCCTGTTGATTATATCGCACTAAATACACTTCTAAATAAAGAAAGTGTTAGAAATAAATTTAATCCAAAAACAGATTTTCAAAGAAAAATAGGAAGACCTATTGTTCTTTCAGATGCCGCACATTCTATTGGGTCCTTAATTGATGGTGTTCCAACGCCATTATTTTCAGATTTCAGCGTTTTTTCTTTTCATTCAGTGAAGAATATCACCACTGGCGAGGGTGGTGCCATAACTTTTAAAATATTTAATGAAGAACAAGATGGATTAATACTCAAAGAGTTAAGATTATTATCCTTAAATGGTCAAAATAAAACTGCCTTTCAGAAAAACGCTCTTGGCGGTTGGAAATATGACATAACCACTAATGGCTTAAAAGTAAATATGCCTGATATTAATGCAGCAATTGGTTTAGCCCAAATTAAAAAATACAAAAATGTTTTATTACCTGAAAGAGAACAAATATTTTTAAAATATAATTCGATTTTATCTCAATATGCATGGGCCATATTGCCGACATTTAGCGCAGGTGACAGGAAATCTTCATGTCATTTGTATCAATTAAGAATTAAAGGATTTGAAGAGGATGAAAGGGATGAGTTAATAAGTAGGTTAGCGTCATTAGATATTGGAGTAAATGTACATTATATTCCACTTCCAATGCTATCGTATTTTAAAGGCATAGGATTGGATATACATGATTATCCTTCCTCATATAATCTTTATAAGAATGAAATATCTTTACCTATATATAATAATCTTTCACTTGATAGTGTGCAACATGTTTGT
>Ga0075441_10000522_pt1 | contig 19562 bp, 25 predicted proteins | sample CoawatmetaG00DNA_FD_71582 | JGI IMG/M metagenome (GOLD analysis project Ga0075441, IMG submission 71582) | Marine microbial communities from the West Antarctic Peninsula - Coastal water metaG002-DNA | ecosystem: Environmental > Aquatic > Marine > Coastal | place: Atlantic Ocean: West Antarctic...
GGAAGACACCGTAATCGCGGTGTCAGTAAAGTTCCACAATTGGTTGGCGTCACCAGTAACACCAGCGGCTTCAGTGGTACACCATACCAATTCCTTGACTGGGTGGTTGTACGACAATCTGATTTGCTTGGTAGAACCGGCAGCAGCCAAAGAGTCCGCACCAGTGTGTTGGACTTGTTCGATCAAGTATTCGTGACCCTTTTGCGCGAATCGTCTACGCTCTTCGGTGTCAAGGTAGATGTAGTTACCCCACACCTTCAAGGAGTCGAAGTTAGTGTCGTAGACACTGGACAAGTCAAAGTCAATTCTGACTTCGTGGTATTGCAAGGCAATCAATGGCAAGGCCAATCCTGGGTTTCTGTTAAAGAAGAAGATCAATGGCAAGTAAACCTTTTCGTTGTCCACAGTCGCCGAAGTCATCTTACCGTAGTTCAACTTCTTGGCTTCGTCCATGTACAATTCTGCGTACAATCTCCACCACTTTTGGTAGTGTTTGTCGATTCTTTGACCACCGATGGACAATTCGACAGTGGAGATCGCGGATTCCGCGACCCACGCATCTTCAGTCTTGTCGAAGGCTTGCTTCGCGGTCAATTCAACGTACATGTCCGCGATCAAATCACCATTTCTGGCGACCGTGACGGAGACGCGACCGGAAGACGCGGCAGTACCGTTAACAGTTTGTTCGATGTTTTCCATCGCAAAGTTTGTGTGGCGTTTGTAAACAGCCTGGAAGAAAGTGACTTTTGGGTTACCAGTCAAGTAGACATCTTGGGCGCCGTAGGCGACGAGTTGCATGAGACCACCGGCCATATTGTTTGTTTTTGTACTATAGGCAGAGATTTTTTTTTCGGGTGAAATGTGCGAAAAAACCCGACCCTATTTTTCCTGGTACATATAAATGTCGAACCAAGAAGAAACACTTCTTGAACCAACTGAAGAAATTGATCAGTCTGAAGAAATTGAGGAAAATAGTGAATATGGATCCGAAACTGGATCGAATATTGAAGAAGATGAATTAACTACAGTGGGAGGTGAACTCCCAGATATCGATGAATTAGAAAATGACGATTTTGATGATGATACATATATGATGGATATGGGTGGACTCTTAAGTTCAGTTCTCGCGACTGAAGAAGGTGATACCGTATGTTCTGCGCTGGTAAATATTTCCAGACAGATGGAAGTCCAAAACAAAATTCTTATAAAAATGTTATCTCAGATGCAGAAAAAATTAACTTAGAAAAATAATCCATATGTAATAAAAGAAAATGGATGAAACACATTTTATTAGTTCGGAATCAAATCAACGTGAATCCAATGCTATTATGTGGTCTAATCAGATTCAAACACTCAACCCTGAAGAGTTTATGCACCTTCTATCACAGTTAGAAGATATGTGGGATATCAATGCTACGGATAATAGTATGGTATCGTTCCAACTTGGATATAAAAACTTTATAAATCCTCAGGACCTCGACCCCGAAACGGGATTACCCGTTCGGTTTGACGTTGAACTTGTTTCTGGAAACCATAAACGCCTGAAAATGCAATTGGGACAAATGTATCATCGGGCTGAAGTTTTAAGACTTTTGGATACAGAAGACGACGAAGATATGAAAATATCCATGCGTATAAATCGTCTTATCGATCAAGTTGACGATGCATGGCAAATTATTTTTAGAGCGGCACGTATACACGAACGTATCAATAACCCGACATACGTCCCCATAAATCCGGAATCTGATCCATCTATTTTTAGGTGTTCAACTATGGAAAAGGTAGATGAATTGGCGCCGTACCAACAGGCTATTCTTGCGTGTTTGCAAAACCTTTACGAAACGAATGTTAAAAGATACAAGGGGTACTGTTGTACACAGATCAAGACCGAAGATGGTAAAGATACACGTGCGTGGAAACAGGTCGAAACAATACAGGAATACGTTTATGGAGTTGCGCAAAAAGAAACACGGTATGAATTATGGAAAAATTTATCAAGTCGAGGATCAGCCTATAACGACGTTATTCGACACTTAACACATTGTAAAGATATGCAGTTTCCAGAGATTATTAAAAATCGTCACGTTTGGTCGTTTAAAAATGGGATTTTTATAGGTAAGGAGTGGTCTGCACAAACAGGTCTCTATGAATCGAACTTTTATACGTACGAGTCGCGCGAATTTAAAAATCTTGATCAAACCATTGTAAGTTGTAAATATTTCGATAAGGAATTTACAAATTACGAACACCTCGAAAACTGGTATGATATTCCAACACCTTTTTTCCAATCGGTTCTCGATTACCAAAAGTTTGATTCGAGTGTATCTAAATGGATGTATGTTATGGGCGGCCGTTTATGTTTTGCTGTAAATGATGTAGATACATGGCAGATTATACCTTTCTTAAAAGGTATTGCTCGTTCCGGTAAATCGACGCTTATCACAAAAGTGTTCCGTAAATTCTATAACGCAGATGATGTACGCACACTTTCAAATAATGTTGAAAAGAAGTTTGGTTTATCTTCCATCTATGATGCATTCATGTTCATAGCCCCAGAGGTAAAAGGTGATTTACAACTTGAACAGGCTGAATTTCAATCTATCGTGTCTGGTGAAGACGTATCCATCGCGGTAAAACACGAAAAAGCTAAATCTTTTGAATGGTCTACACCTGGTATCCTCGGTGGAAACGAAGTTCCAAACTGGAAAGATAATTCGGGTAGTGTTTTGCGTCGTATTCTTACGTGGAACTTCGGTAAACAGGTCAAGGATGCCGATCCAACACTCGAATATAAACTCGATGCCGAATTGCCCATCATACTTCAAAAGTGTATTTTCGCATATCTTGAATACGCACAAAAGTATGCGGATCGAGATATTTGGAATGTTGTCCCCGAATATTTCAAGACAGTTCAAAAACAAGTCGCGACGATTGCAAGTACACTCGAAAATTTCATGCAGTCTACAGGTGTAAAATACGGGAAAGACTTATTTTGTCCACAAAAAGAATTCGTTGCGTTATTCAATTCACACTGTCAAGCAAATAACCTCGGTAAACCTAGATTTACTCAGGATTTTTACGTAGGTCCGTTTAGTCAGCGTGAAATAGAAGTTCGTGAAGTAAACCTCACATATAAGGGTCGTAATTACCCAAGACAAGCGTTTATATTTGGTGTAGATATAGTGAATGAAGATATTACATTTGGTAACGAATATTAATTAAAATATCACGTTAGATTAAGATATGGATCCCAGGCAATTCGTAAAAAATTCGAATGTGTCTATTCAGACAGAATCTAAAGTCGTGCCATCTAAAAAAGGTGGTCTCAAAATTGGAAAATTTCATCCGGGTATGTATAATGTTCTTGTAAACAAAAAGTTTTCAAAGGATGAAAAACGTGTAGATTTACAATACATTTTAAAACAAAAACCAAAGGGACATGCTCAAATAGCACCCGGTTTAACCATCGATCTTAAAGAGATTAAGGGGTATTACGGAAGGTTTCAGACAGGTGCAATACATACATCTAATTTTGGTTTAAAGGGTGATTTAAAAAAGGACTTCTTTTCAGTACAGTTAAGTGGGTACACTATGGATGGAACTGAAAGTAAAAATTTCACGTTTGTTATTTTCAGTAATGGTAAAATTCGTTTTTCGGGTGGGTTTTTAGGGCCCAATAATCTTAAAAAACAACCAGAAGCTTTGCGTAAATATTTAATTGATACATATACACAAAAACAAGGTTTTTTGTATAACGATATTGAATATAACAATATTGCGGGTTTCTTTAATACAAATGTAAATTTCGATTTAACGAGAATTGCACAACAAAATCCTGTAAAAGCTCAAAGTATTAGCTATGAAACAGAAACAACACCCTTTTTATACATGATATATAAAGACCATAATTTTGTTTTATCGACTAAATCTGGAAAACTTGGTTCGGGTGTCATTCAAGTTCAAGGTGAAAGTGACCCAGATGACCTTGAAAATGCGTATAAAGTAGGTGTTGATATGGTAAAACTACTCCATGTTTTAGGGTACACAATGGGTTTGGTAAACCGTAATGTAAATACCGCAAAACTTCCTACGATGAAAAGTGTAAAAGCGTCTACAACATGTCCTAAACCACGTCGCCCACCATGTAAAAATGGTTTTGAAGTTCGTAAAAACCCACAGGGATCAGATTGTTGTTTTAAAATCCCAAAGAAACGTGGTGTTTATAAGAAAAAAAGTACACCTAAAAACGTTTCTATTTCTTATAATAAAGATGGTACGATGAAAATAGGTGGGCTTAAGTGTGATAGACTTACAAAACCAGTTTTACTCGACGTTGCTAAAAAGTTGGGTGTTGTCGGGATACGTGAAAAAAATTATAAAAATGTTATATGTTCGGCACTGGATGCGATTGAGAAAGGTACATCCAACTTAAAAATAGATGGAAAATTGTGTCGAACAATGAAAAAAGACCAACTCGTTGCGATGGCATTATCTAAGGGTATCACGATTGACGATAAGGATACTGTAAAAATGTTATGTGATAAACTTCAAAATAAACCTAAAAAACCTAATACACCTAATTCACTCGCAAATGAAATGGAATCCGCACTCAAAATGAAGAGAGCTCGTAACATTACCGATAAGAAAAGGAAACTCAATGATACGGGTATAAGAAACGATCTCGTTAAAATGTATGGTAAAAAGTGGATTTTAAAGTATGGTAAAGTTATGAATTTGGATAAAAATGTACGTGATATAAAGAAAGAATTAAATAAGGCTGAAAAGAATAATTCTCTTAATATAACTTCACGTAACGGTGTTATACGAAAGATGGTCGCGAACGATATAAAAAAGGCGATGGTCAAAGATATGAAACTTAATCAAGAAAACACCCTTAAGAAAAAACTTCTCCGAAATGAAGCACAAAAGTTGTACGGTAAGTTTGGTAAAAATATGGTAAATAACGTTATAAAATACACGACAAATTTACCAAAAACATACGCTCTTAATAGCACTAAAATAAAGAATTACGTTATGATAAAACGTCAACTTCGACAAAATACACCGTTAGCGTTAAAGAATAACCGCAAAAAATAAATAAAAAGATGGACGATCCAAGAGAATTAATATTAAACCGTGTCCGACAAAATACAAATGACTTTATTATAGATTATAAAGATCGTTGGGATAAATATATTTTGTCGAGCATTATAGATAGTATATTTTATACTTTAGCAGATTATATAAGCATTGAAAGAAAAGGTGGGTGTAAGATGGGTAAATTAGAAATTGAATACCATTGTACGGATGATTTTATAAACACTGATAATGCCGAAGCCTATTTAGAAAAATATCGTGACCCTGATGACCAAAATCTTATGCTATTCATATACGATAATATGCATAATATGGAACCGGGAACCCATCGACGTACACTTTTGTACCTTACGAACATACTATACTTCGATTTATGAGTTTGTGTGGTTCGGAAATTTGTTTAAGGTGTTTCGCGTGATACGAAAAATCATAACCGAGAAACCCATCTTTTATTTCTTTAGAAAGACCAAATGCCTCAATTATTCTCGATGTTTGTGTACATACCGATAAACGTTCGAGATTAAGGAATCGATCTTCCATCATGATAAATTCTTTAAGTGATTCATCATGTATACCATCCTTACGCATTTGTTCATACATTTTTTTAGATTCTCCATTTGACATGTAAAAGTATTTTGTTGAAAATCCGAGAATAGACACGCGTTCACCTGTAATATCAATATCACGTATTATAAATAATACAATTATAAGTATAAGTATCCAAGCTATGATCATACTATATAGTATTCTAACATAATAATTAATATAAAATCTTTAGTAAAAAAAGTGATTACCCAAAAAAACTTTTTTTTATTCTATACAAAGTATCTCCTTGAGAAGGATGTTCGATTTCAAATATAATTTTTCTTTTTACTAATCACTTTTATTACCAAAGATTTTACATTACTCTAACATAATAAATAAATCTTTTATTTTATGAATAATATTAAATAATGTATCCTTATCTTCAACATTTTGAGGTTTTATAATTTCAAATTCAATTTGGTATGTAAATGGATCTTCAGAATCCATATCTTGAGTGTTACCGGAAATAGATGTCATATCAATAGATACATTCTTACGAATATATGATGTACGTGTTTTGGTTTTTTTACCGTCCATTTCACTTTCATAATCATGTTCCATAGGAATTTCTTTACATACAGCAAACCGTATATCAAAAGGTGTATCCTTGATCTGTTTAAAATCCTCAACATGTACTCGCTCTTTTTTTATAATAGTTTCGTCATTTGTAGTTTCATCTATCGTTATACGAAGATTATCCTTTTCTCGGAAAAACACGTCAGATTGTGACGTTTCAATACGATCCCATCCAGAATATTTATTAAGACCTTTCAATAGATTAATATACATCTTTTCACCTATATTCGTATCAAAGAATGTACCATTATATTTACCGAGACGGAATTCCATTTCGACGTGTTCTTCATTCTTGTGTTTATCAAGGATGGGTTGAATTGTATCACAAATTTTATGAACGTTCATGTTTTCTTACATTTATGTATCGCGTCTTCTTCTTAAGCCTTTTTTATACACCTTTTTTAGATGCACGGGTTCAAAAACATTGGAAATACGTGTTATTTTAACTCTGCTATACAGTGTTTTCTACATATACACAATATATCATCTCATATAGTACAAAATAAATACGAGGGTGATTGTTTATTTACAAAAATATATGAAGAATTGGTTCGTGTTTATTTTTCGACACGTGAAGTTAATGTTTTTACACTCGAGCCACTTTTACACGAATTTGTGAAAATGTACCCGAGATTTAAAATTGGTGAACCTCACGATGCTCAGGACGCTTTATTATGTATTATAGACATACTCGAAAAAGAATACCCTATAATTAAAGAGCTTCTTTACGGTGAAACAACACAAGTAACAATATCACCCGTAAGTAAAAATGTTATAAAAACACCATTTTGTATCCATATTTTAAATATGAAAAACGAAACAAAAAGTATAGATGAAATGATAAAGGAAGGATACAATTGGAATGTTGTGGAAGGGTATATTGACGACGATAATGTGAAACACCACGTCGCAACAACACGATGTTTTATATCTAAAAAGCCAAAAATTCTACTTGTATCATTCGATAAAAAAAGTAATGTAAAGGTTGATACATCTTTAAAAATGGGATACGATTTACGTGGTTCTATAATTCATAAAGGTGTTCAATGGGGTGGTCATTACATATCTATGGCTAAACTTGGTGAAGATTGGATTATACAAGATGATGATAGTTTAGGTAAATTAAATGAATTACCTAAAGAAGATAGTCATTACATTTTGGTCTACAGTCTAAAAACTCCTTCATCTGAATGTCCTCCTTAATATTCACAAGTGTTCTATAAAACGTTCTTCGACTATTCGGAAACGTTTTATCGGTACGTTTTTTTAATGGTTTCCACCAAAGGGGTCCCTTTTCCCACGTTACGTACATACACTCAACAATATCATTTTCTCTCAACCACTTATATTCCGACATACGGTCGATTGGTATCTGAGACTCGTGTATAAGTTTACCTCTATCTTGTATATACAATCGCCATACATGTGGACCAGGTACACACCCCGGTGTTTCGACTGTTGGGGCTTTCTTCACTTTGAAATCAATTGTATTTTTGTTTCTTGGTTTCCATTTGAACATAGTTTCGTGTGTACCCGTACGCACGGGTTCTTTTATAGGTGTAAAAACAAGTCCATCCATTTCTTGTTTGACGGTTGGTAGATATACGTCCATGAACTTGTTAAAGTCAGTATGAAGATGAAACGTTTTAACCTTTAAAAATATTGGATCTGTTTTTAAAACCATCATCTTTTTAGTTGTTTTTTTACAATGTTCGAGACGTTCTAAAAAATTTTGTTTACCAATAACTTCACCACATGTCATTAAACAATCGTATATCATGAATATATTATCGTATAATTCACCTTCAAGTATCGTACCTTCATATATTGGTCGTCTAAAGTTGAGTGGACATACAAACATTTCAAGTGCACGGTTCAAAAATATACATACTTTTTGATTTTCATACATGAATGCTAACATCATATATCTCGTACCATCCGTTTTTTCGCATACAACGTACTCATTATTTGCGAGTATACCAAAGTGTTCCCGTTCTATTGAAATGGGTTGACACCCCGGAAATATACCCTTTTTAGTACCCCATTTGGATTCCATAAAGGAAATCGCATATTTGTAAAGTGGGTCACCCGACTTTACAGATACACGTGTCATTCTGTTCTATATAATTACTCTATTCTTTAATTTGATTTAACACCTGCAGCGTTTAGAATATTACTAACACATTCGTGACTATATGTCATAGTCAACTTAGCTGCTGTATAAGCATGAATTTTGATTCCAGACTCTTTGAATTTTAAAAACATGTTTTTCATTCTCGGGTGTATTTTAAACGCACCATTTTTCTTATCTTTTAAGTGTTTCGTCACATTTTTATTCATCATAACCCATGACTTTGCCGACGTTTCATTTACAGAATATATATCATCTGAAATTCGGGTTGAGACTACTGTATCGAAGTGTAAACCCAACTGTTCAACGGGTTCCTTAGATTTTGAAACCACTTTTTCTTTGAACATATCCCAATCTATACCTTCAGTAACACCCGGAAAAACGAGACACCCAATCGCGTCATTTTTATCAAATACTTTATTAAGTGAATCTTCATCAACACTTATACCAAAATCAATAAAGAAAATACGATCGTGACTTTTTAAATATTTATAAATAATTTCAGCCTTTTCAAATGGTTCATCGTCTACAAAAACAACTTCATTTTCTGTATTACCCCTTTGCATACACTTTAAATTAAATCGAAGAATCGTGTGTAATGTTTTTACATGACATGATTTACCACGTGTTACGAGTATTGTCGCTATTCTCATATTTTATTACATATATACTCTAAGCCTTAAGCCTTTCATTTAAGCACCCACTAAATGGTAAATTACCTACGTGTCCCAAGGAGGTGTTACAATCTGCGTATATTTTACCACCTATTTTTTGCCACCGTCTACAGAACGCATAATCTTCAGAAAGGTATCGTCTATTATCGGGGTCAATCATACAATCAAATACCGCGCAATAGTCGTCAAAGTCGCGATTTTGATGATCATTTTTACAATCAAGATCTTTATACTTTTCATGCATTTTTTCGAATGCCTTTCGAGTAATAACCATAAAACCCGTTGGACCATCTAATACTTCAACAAACCCATTTACGACCGATCTTTGTGTGGCACCAATATTTGCGACTAAACTTGATGAAAGCATAGCTAATTCTCGGGTATCACCCGCTTCTATCGCAGTTTTAGCTTGGTCCCACATAACAACCTTTTTAGGGTAGATGGCGACAGAAACTTCGTGACCGGAACGTATAAGACGAACAACTGATGCGGGATCAAAATCAACATCGGCATCTATAAACATAAAATACTCCGCGTCTGATTTCTGCATAAATCTTCCAACTGCGACATTACGTGCGCGATGTACGAGACTTTCATTTTCTGTTGTATCGATTATGAGTTGAATACCTTCCCGAATGAGAAGAAGTTGAAGCCTTATTACACCTATCATATATTTTTCTAAACAAATACCACCATAACATGGGGTACTTAAAAACAATTTCGTCATATTACAATTTTAGTGTTCTATTCCTCTAAGTATTTTTTAATTATAGTTTCAATTTTATTTAGTGTTGGTATAGATATACCACACTTTTCACATATTTCTGTTTTTGTAAAATTATCCTTAAGAACAAAATAAATGATAGTCGATGCCACACTATTCGGTGTTTTACTCATAAGTTCTGAACAATTTTCAAGTTTAGAACACATTTTATTACAGTTAAGTCTTTCTTCTCTTGTAACTGTGAATTCGTTTAGTAACCTCTGCATTACATCAAATGGTCGAGTAACGTAATTTTTTTCTGTTTTACCAAGAAGTGTGTCTGTAAACATCTGTGTTGTTCGACTAATATCTTTACTATTTATTCTAAACATGTTTGCAATTTCTTTTGTTGTTCTCGGAATTTTCGATAAACGACATGCATATAAAACGCAGTTACCTTTAATACCCGAACGAACCGCGCCTCTCGTCAGCTTTTCTAAATTAAATTTTCTATACATCATTTTAGCATCTTTTAAAACCGAATCAGGTAAGTTTGGACATGCTTCATCTATACTTTTATACGCGTGAAACAATGCGCGATCTTTATGGTTCATGGATTGATGAAAATTAATCTTAGCCATACGTTTATTTTCATACGTGGATGAGTATTGTGTTGCGATAATTGTTCCTTTACCCCATGCTTGAGAAAAGAGTTCAGGGTTTGCGTTTGGTCCACCACATCTCGAAGGGTCGTTTACTTTACCGTCGTCGGATATACCACTTGTCCATTCGGGACTTTCGTCTATAAACATGGAATCAACGAGTCCACAATCCGAACACGTCGGCATACCTTCTTTTGAAAACACTTTTGTCCCGTTACATTCTTTACACGTATAAGTATTAATTGGCTTTTTTAGTAATGGTTTTTTTAAAAGTTTGTCCACATGGGACCATATAGTAGTAGTGAGTTCTTCCATTTTTATACTAAATTGTTATATTTATGAAAATGATAAATCGCACTTAGGTTTTAAAAATTCAATTCATCTGCTTGTATTTTTGCTTGTGTTTCTATAACATTTACTGTTTCCTTGAAACGCATAGAACCAGGGCTTCTAGGTTCCCAATCGTTCCATTCTTTATCAATGGTAGTATTGTTTGGTGGTGGTATAACCATACCATCAACTTCATCGTCTGGGACAATAAAGTCCTCTAGATCACTCCCGTCGTCATCAGATTCGTCTACTATTTCACTGTCTTCATCTGAATCTATATCATCTATCATTGCATATAAGTTATCCTTGATGTTTGTGAAATACATTGGAGCCTGATGATGTTCGGAGAGATTCGTTTGCTGAACAAGTTCGTCCTTACTTTCATTCAATTCATATAAACGTGCACATTTGTACGTTAGCGACGTTTCGGAATAATACGAAACAACGAGGTAGTCTTTGTTATTTTCTTTTACTTTGGCGTACAGTTCATCTTCTATATCATCCTCTATATTCACAAGAACCCGAACTAAATCTCCAGGCTGTATTTCATAAAAATTAATCATATCTAAAGTTTTACGACAAAAATATTTACAAGTATTAGCACAGATGGGAGTTGAAATTTTATCCAAAGATGGATGTACGTATTGCGAACACGCAGTAGACCTTTGTAAGGTCTATAACCTCGAATATATAAAAACAATGGTTGATAAAACCGAACTAAAAACTAGATGTGGTACACAAGCTTCTACATACCCACAAATACTGGTAAATGATACCCTGGTGGGAGACTTCTTTGAATTTCAGGAATATCTGGAAGAATCAGAACCAATGCTTTTACCAACACTTAGTAGGTTTACTGTATTTCCAATAGAACATGAAAATTTATGGACTTTGTATAAAAAGGCCCAAATGTCAAATTGGACCGCTGAAGAGATCGACTTTTCCAAAGATATGGATGATTGGAATGAATTAAGTGATAATGAAAAACATTTTATAAAATATATTTTAGCTTTTTTTGCTGGTTCTGATGGTATAGTTTTTGAAAATATAAATAACAATTTTGCAGATGAAATCCAACTTACGGAGGCTCGATCATTTTATGCCTATCAATCACATAATGAAATGGTACACGGTGAAACGTACAGTAAACTCATAGATAAGTATATAAAAAATTCTAGTGAAAAGAAACAGTTGTTCGAAGCAATCCAAACAATTCCGTGTATTGAAAGAAAGGCTAAATGGGCTATGAAATGGTTTGATAAAAAGAAACCATTTGCTGAACGTTTATTAGCCTTTGCGTGTGTTGAAGGTATATTCTTTTCGGGTAGTTTTTGTGCTATTTTCTGGTTAAAAAAGAGAGGGTTACTTCCAGGTTTATGTTTTAGTAACGAACTCATAAGTCGAGATGAAGGTATGCACCAAGAATTTGCGGTTGAATTATTCAACATGTTAAAAAACAAACCATCTCAAAATACAATTGAAGAAATTATAAGAGATGCCGTTTCGATCGAAAAAGAATTCATTACAGATGCACTCCCGTGTAGTCTCATAGGTATGAATTCCGGTAAAATGTCGGAATATATTGAATATGTCGCGGATCGATTATCAAAACAAGTGGGTCACAATAAAATCTGGAATACGAAAAATCCCTTTGATTTTATGGAGAATATATCACTCGATGGTAAAACAAACTTTTTTGAAAAGCGTGTCGGTGATTATGGTAAAATGGATGAAGATACGACATCCATAGAATTCGATGAAGAATTCTAATTAAGGGGTAATAACAGCACTTCTACCGTCAGAACATGAACACGTCACGGCTTCACCGTCAGTGGTCAAATCCATTGATTCGAGTTTCATACCAGAATCAAACGTAGAAAACTGTTCTTCTGTCATACCTGGTAATGGTGAAGGCATTTCGACCATTTTTGGTGGTGGGGTGGGTCCTGGTGATGGTCCTGGTGTTGGTCCAACAACTTCTTCAGTCATAGGTTCGAATATCGCATATTCTTCACGCTTTATGTTCATCATACCCCATGTGACGAGCATGAAAACAATTGTGTGAAGCGCGAGACCACCAGACGATGGACACCCAGTTGGGCTGGAAACCCATGATCCGAATACTTTACGCATGACGCGAAATGTTTCGGGGTTTGCGACAACAAAGAAAACTAACGCAGACATAATAGAAATCAAAAACTTTTGTTCCTGTTTCTTACCATTACATCCACAACCACAATCTTTAAAAAGACCCATTGGTATATTTTATATACATTGTATCAAGAAAAAAAAATCGACTTAAAGTTTGTCCTCATATATGATATATAAAATACAATGTCTAACATTATCCAAGTTTCCGAACAATTTGAACCATCGTCTGCTGTCTTCACGAAAATGAAGAAGAACAAGAACGGTGGAAAAACCGTGTATATCAATGCACAAGATGGTAAAAAGAAACTCTACTTACAACTCCCTTTTATGCGTTCTCCATTTGGTATGAGTGCTTTTACTGATGAAGCTACCAATAAAACTTCGTATTCGCTCGATTTATCGTTTGATACTGATAACGAAGACGCCATGGCACTTTCTAATAAACTGAAAGAACTTGATGATATTATCATTAAGACTGTCGCCGATAACTCTAAGGAATGGCTCGGTAAAGCGTATGACATTAACGTCATTCGTGAAGCTCTGTATAAACCACTCGTTCGTCAGGGTAAAGAGCAATACCCAGATACTATGAAACTTAAGATCATGACGAAACCCTCTGGTGATTTCTTGGCTGAGGCGTATAACTCGGCGCGTGAAATGATTTCAGTTGACCAGATCGAAAAGGGCCAAATGTGTGCGTGTATCGTCGACGTAAACCAAATTTGGTTTATCGATAACAAGTTTGGTGTAAGTGTTCGTCTTTCACAAGTTCTTTGTCAACAATCTGCTAAACTTCCATCCTTTGCATTCCAGGGTCTTGATGGTGATGAAACAGTAGAAGAAGAATATACGGAAGAAGAAGTTGACGAATAAAATATTATTCTATATCAGTATGGAACGTGAAAGGCATATTGAGGATTTGAAAAAAATTGCATCTCTTTCTAAAAATAAGAAAAATGTTAAAACTCAAAAACAAAGAAACATTTTAGGTAAAAATGTAATAACTGCTATTAAGGGTATTGGGTGTAGACCAGAAAACGTGTTCTATAAACCAAGTACCAATTTTAGTGTAAATGGGTCTTTAAGTACAAAAAAAGGTTTACGTAGAATTGGTAAGGGTGAGATGGGTGAAGTGTTTCTGGGGTGTATAGATAAAGAGTGTAAAAAACCAGTCGCGATAAAAGTGTCTAACGAATCAAATAGATACGAATATAAAATAGGTAAACGTATAGAAAAATTGAGTGGTATGCGAATGTACGGGTATCAAGAGTGTGTTAATGAAAAAAAGAAGAGATACTCTATAATTTACACGGAATATGCAAATAGTGGTACTTTATCCACTTTTATAAAAAATAATATAAGTACACTCCGCCCAATACATTTAAGAACTATAGTAACACATGTATTATTTAATTTATATAGAATTCATAAAAAGTATCCATCGTTTAGACACCACGATTTACATACAGAAAACGTTTTGATAAGTACCAATGTTAAATCGACGGGTATAAGACGTTTTAAAGTCGACGATACAGTTCTAAAAGTTCATGATATCGGTATAGAAGCATCGTTAAACGACTTTGGTTTTTCTGCTATTAACGGTATACCTAACCCTGAGATAGATTCGGGTGATTACAAACGTAAACATGGTATATACAGGGAATCACATTATATGTATGACGTTCACTATTTTCTCAATTCATTAAGACATTTCTTAAAGGGTGAGAAAATACTCAGTGGTCAAGAAACTATTCAGTTTATTGAACGCGTTTTACCATCAGATTATTTGGGTATGGTTACGTATAAAGTATCTGATTTTAGATTGCGTGTATCACCAGTTGGTCACGAGAAATTACCAATGTTTAGTCGAATATTTAAAGACCGATACTTTTCACCTTACAAAGAGAAAACACAGGAATTATCTAAAGTTCTCGATATTATATGTCGTGCTACCCCTATGAAACCAAAATCAATCATTGTAAAACACGGTGGTAACCCTGCACCTCCCAAAGTTTCTATATCTAAAAAAGGGTACGTTAAAATAGGAACACGTAAGTGTGATTCTTATAAAAAAGGTGAACTCGTTAAAATTGCGAATATTCTAAACGTTCCTACAAAAAATAAAACCATTTCCAAGATATGTCAGGACCTAAAATTAAAATATGTTAAATAGATATAAAAACATGTTACCATTTGTTATTCTTGGAGCAGTCAACGCGTATATATTTTTAAATACAGGTAAGTCCACAAATGTACAAAAGGAAACCGATAAAGGTACCGGGACGTGGACCGTTTACGGTACGACATGGTGTGGATGGACCACGAAACAATTAGAATACTTGAAAAAGAAGGGTATTGATCACAAATTCGTCGATTGCGAAAAAGGCAAATGCGACGGAATTGATGCGTTTCCAGTTATGGAATCACCAAATGGTGAAAGAATCACTGGGTACAAGGAAATTTAATTAGATACCTCTAACAACAGAGAGAGCGAGGGAAAGAATAAACGCGTCTTGAAAGGTCTTAATTGGTTTAAGAGCCGATATGTGTTTGACGAGCGATTGGTTCCACGCAAATCGGAGTACGAACGTACTGATAAGGATGGAAAGGATAAAGAGAAGAACTTCAGTTATAACTTCGTTCATTTTTTTGGCGTTAGCGAGATCTCTGAGCATTTTATTAATTACCAATATTTTTTTCTATGATATTAGTAATGAGTAAACCACTTCCTCTGAGTGGTTCTGAACCAAAGTATACCCAAAGATTGTGGGGGCGTACCGTAGGTGTAGGTAACAATAATTGTTATGCCTACGCAGTTGGTGATTACGAAAGAATGCGTTTACAAAAAAGTGTACCAGGTGAACGGGCTGGTATTCGTAATCTTTCACATACGTATACAAACTGTAAAGGGTTACCAAAAAGAGTTATTGCGGATAATCCTAAAAAGGTGTACTCAGCAAAAGCTAATGAAAAATGTAAACCAAACCATTTTAAAGTTATGATGTTTGTAGCACCTGGTAATAAGAGAAACTACTTTAGACAGGGTGATTTTCACTTTTATAAACAACACGGTGCGGTTGAATATAAAGTAAAACAAGGTAATACATACGAAAGTATAGCAAAATTCTTTAAAGTGCCCATAACTCGTGTAAAAAGGTCAGGTAAACTCGTTCCTGGTAGACTTTTAAAGTTCAAAGCAAATGTATTTAGTCATAAAAGGGGTTGGGCAACGGGTCCCTTATTAGTCGATGCTAAAGGTAAGAGTATTCAGGATCCGAGAACATCGTCTCGTGATTACCCTGGGTTAAACTATCAAAAATATTGTAGTTCATTCTGTGTTAAGAATAGAGGGATCAAAGTCGGCCACACTCACCCCAAAGTCACCAAGAAGACTTGATAAATCAGTCTCGGTTTCTATATCGAAAAATATATCAAGTGCGTCAAAAATGAAATCGTCTTCTATAGTTACCGTATTTGATGTATCTTCAAATAAATTATGTACGGTAATCTGTACCCTGAAATTTTCACCGTCAAATACTTTACGACACGTGGGGCAGGTTTGTTTTCCCTTATTTTTCCAGTTTTGTAGACAATGTGAATGAAATAAATGACCGCAACGCAAGGGTACATTTTTTCTGGTCTGTCTTACCTCGTTGAGACAGATGGCACACTGTGTCATTCTCTATAAAACTTAAAGAAGTTAAAAGTTGTGATTTATCGTACCCATTTAGTAAATGTTTGGTACTTTGAGAAGTGCTTTATCACACGCCCCACACTTATCAGTACCCTGTAAATCTTGTACAGGTTTCAAAAGTTCTGGACCCTTTTCTTGGAGCATTTTTCGGAACGAATAGTTATCCTCGAAAGAGATACCATTTTGTTTCATGAGATAATTGTTGAGTAATTGGTTCGAAGTGTTTATAGTGAAGCATCGGCCGTCGGCCATACCAAGTCTTTGAGACATCTTATATATTAATATTACATTAGAAATTAATTTGTTTATTTTTAATAGTGTCGACCCATGATTTATGTCCTAATCCATTGGCTGATTCTATAATTTTATTTATATTGTACCCTGATGCTATATCGAAAACCTCTTTTTTAAGAGGGTCAACATCTGTTGTAAGTATACTCTTTTTGTGTTCGAGAATATGTGATACGATGATGTTATACGCAAACGCAATCTCTTTGAGTGTTTCTGCACCCGTGATAATAATTTTTCCTGTACTGAATATACTCGTTGTAATCTCTTTCATATCTTCTGACGGTCGAAATTTTACTTTAACAGCTGAATACCGATCTGGTTCAAATGATGTTTTAAAAACAGATTCAAATTTTTGTGCTGTTTGAAGAAGGTTTAAATTTTTATTCAAACTGAAATTTGAGTTTATCATAACAACACGGAACGTATCTTCTGGAATAACATACTCTTTACCAAGAATTCGACTGAACATACACGAGAGTTGTTTAATAACACGTTTACAATCAAATAAATCGGCACACCCAGCGACCTGAATACTCCCGTTCGGAAATACTTTTATAGATTTTGTACTGTGATAATCTTCATAAACGAGTGATATCTGATTATAAAACGTCGTATCCTTCATTCTCCATATAAATTTACGGTTTTTCTTTTCTTTTCGTGATAATTTTAATTCGTATTCTTCAAAGAAAGTTTTCAGAAATTGTATATTTATACCCCGTTTGAATTGTGAAATCATGGTTATTGTTGTGAGTTTAATCCATGATGGTTCAATTTCGGGGTGCTCTTGTTTTATTCTTTTTCTAAACTCATTGAGTGTAAGAAAATACGAAAATGTATTATTTGCAATCGTTGAATACATTTTAACTTAAAAAAATATTGGTTAAAGGTAACTTAGGTTATCTATATATGCCGTGTTTTAAGTGTAAAAAGAAAGGAATACCAATAGATTGTAAATATTGTAACTTAGGGTTCTGTTCCCGGTGTATAGTTCTTGAAATTCACGAGTGTAAAGGTATGGAATTAAAGAAAGATATTGAATTAAAAGAACTCGATAAACGACTTGAGTTTAAACCAATAAAGAAATATGGAATGGTTTAAAGATGTATGTTTATACATTTATACATGACAGCATTCGTAAAACAGTGTCACCAACTTTATCATATAGATAAAAAGTGTACAGTTACGGAAATTCACTATTCTAAGTATACGGATGGTATCGGGTACGAGGATAAAATTGATTCATTCACGACAAAAACAAATTGTGAATTCAATTACGGTATGGGTTCCGCTCGATACGAGAGGTTTCTTGATACAATGGTTGTTAAAACAATCGAAACTATGCGTAAAATGGTTTTGATTGCGTTAGATAATGCATTGTGTGAAAATAGAAATATACATTCACTCATACGAATTATGAATTCAATAAAAATTTTGGATCCGACATTCTTACCTCCAATTATAAATAAGACGTGTTCGTGGCAGAAAAAGCTCGTAAAGGAAATATGTAAGGATATACTCCCAGAGGTTATAGAAACGTCGACGAATCAGGTAACACTTGATAGATTATTTAGAACTTTACAATTAATAGAATCAGACACAATAAACTAATTAAGTTCATAATAAAGTTATTATTTGTACCTGCTTTTACAGCTTTTTTTACCTTTTCAATATCAAAACGACTCTCGAAATTCGTAAACCCTTTATCTATATTTCTTCCTGGAAGAAGTGGTCTAGATAAATCACACTTTTCCGATCTATACCCAGGGCGTCCGACGTTTTTGGAAACGACGTCACACGCTGGACTTTTATATGGTTCTTCTTCTGGTTCATCCACTGGTTCTGTATATTCACCGAACGCGTGTGGTTGTCGACTCGAACCGGGCATGAAATTAACAAATGGATTCATATCGTCCATCGTATTTTTATCATCGAGCATTAATGAACTCATGTTTTATAGTATGACGAGATAAATTTTTTATACCAGTATACTATAAGAAACCATGAACCAAAGTGCTATAATTGCATCACTTGTGATCGCCATCGTTTTGGGCACACTTTTATATGTTTTTATATTTAAGAAATCCGAAGAACCCGAACCCGAAATTGTTATCGAAGAAGAACTCGAAGAAGAACTCGAAGAAGAACTCGAACCATCCCCTGATACTATCGATGATGTCATGACCGGTGGTGATGATGAACCAGTACCAGATGAAGATGAAACTTCACTCGAAACTGCACCAGCTGACGGTGAAGTCGAAGACGAAACTGTAAACGAAGATGTTACAGTTGAAGGCTATATGTTAAAAAAATAATTGTATACTATAAAAGGTATGTCAAAGAAAAATCAACAAATGAAAATTGCAGTTGTCGCAGTTCTCGTTATTCTATTGATTTCATCGATAATAGCTGCAATAAGATCGAGTAGTTCTCAGGAACCAGTTCCAATAAAAAAACAAGTTGCTGTCGTCGTACCCGAAGATGCATCCGTCACGTCACAGGACGTGGCCGCCAAAAAAGAATTAGTCAAGGCGGTTGAGGATCTTGAAACAATTAAAGACCGAATCAAAAACGTCGAAGAATACGACCACCGCGAAAAGTATAGATCCGAAACGAATAATGGTCTTACGGTTGTTGGTACGTTAATGGAACAAATGATTGACGTTATGGT
>Ga0075441_10000540_pt1 | contig 19297 bp, 18 predicted proteins | sample CoawatmetaG00DNA_FD_71582 | JGI IMG/M metagenome (GOLD analysis project Ga0075441, IMG submission 71582) | Marine microbial communities from the West Antarctic Peninsula - Coastal water metaG002-DNA | ecosystem: Environmental > Aquatic > Marine > Coastal | place: Atlantic Ocean: West Antarctic...
GTTATGAGCCGTCATGTGGTGACCATTGCGGGTGTGATTATGCTAATTTGTGGCCTGTTGCCAAAGGTTGGTGCCACTATCGCCTCAATGCCTTTGCCTGTGCTGGGTGGTGGTGTGATTGTCATGTTTGGCATGGTTGCAGCGGCAGGACTAAATGTTCTGACAGAGGTGCAAATGACGCGGCGTAATATGATTATTATCGCCATATCATTAACCGTAGGTTTGGGTCTTAATTTGGTACCCACTGCAGTGCAATATTTGCCAGGCATTTGGCAAACCCTGGCTACATCAGCGGTTGCCCCAACGGCATTTTTGGCAATTGTATTGAACCAGCTTTTACCAGAAGATTAACTGTATGAAGTAAATAGTATAAAGGGCAGCTCTGGCTGCCCTTTTTTTTGTTCATTAAAGGCAGGCGTTGGTTGGATTAGTGGAGTTTTTCAAATTTATTTAAGCGATGGTTATTAAAAATTAAATAGAAACGCCTACTTTTAGCTCCATATCAACCGAATAAATCAGTGGCTTATGCTTTGCGTGCCAAGCTATATTTGTTGTAGCATACGACACATAATCCCTAAAATTGTTCACCTAAATCGATGGTGCATATGCAACTTCAATACACATACATGGACTCTCCCGTTGGGCAGTTGCTATTGGCTGGGGAGGGTGAAACATTGCACTATTTAAGTTTTCCTACTGGCAAAATGGCCATCAAGCCGGCGCCTGATTGGATTTTTTATAAAACCGCTTTTAAATCAGCGCGCCAGCAGATAGAGGCTTATTTTGCGGGCCAGCTTAAGCAGTTTGATTTAGCTTTAGCGCCCCAGGGTACCGTGTTTCAAATGCAGGTGCTCGCTGCACTTCAAGCTATTCCCTTTGGTCAAGTGTGCAGTTATAAGGACATCGCTCAGGCCATTGGGCGCCCTCAAGCAATGCGCGCTGTGGGAGCCGCTAATGGGCGTAATCCACTGCCCTTGATTATTCCCTGCCATCGAGTGGTGGGCGCTGATGGGGGGCTGATTGGATTTGGTGGCGGCATAGACACCAAAGCATTTCTTTTGCGCTTAGAAGGCGCGATCAATTAGGTGCTGCTAGCCCTAAAGCTGATATATGATTGGCCTAACCAATACCCGATGACGCTTAAGTAGGCACTGTTTATCAAACCACTCTTTGGTTTTACTGTTTACTAAATGAGTGATGTTGGTAATAAACATACACCCCACAAAGAGTAATCGAGCTGCCTACTAGCTGCCAAAGGGTGAGTGACTCTCCCAAAATGAGATAACCAAAGGTGAGGGTGAAAAAGGGTTGAAGTAAGACGAAACCAGCCACTCGGCTCATGCCATGGCGATGAATTAAGCCATACCAAAGGCTATAAGACAAAATGGACGAACACAGCACTACGTAAGTTAAGGAGAGCATGGTGCTGCTGGTGAATTGTGGCAGTATGGGGGCGGCTTGCGCTTGCAAGAGGAAGGCGATAAAACATAAAGGTGCGGTAATAATGGCGATCCAAAACTGAATTGAAAGCACTGACAATTGCTTAAGTTTACGAATTTGAATGTTGCCAACGGCCCACATAAAAGTACTCAAAATGACAATTAATATACCCCATTGAAGATCATTTTCACCGAACAATAAAGTGGGCAAGATTGCACTGATGGTGGCTATAATAATGGCCCAAGTTTGTAAGGGTGTAATCCGCTCGTGAAGAAATAAGTAACTTAATAAAGTGGAAAAAGGTGCGCCTAACAAAAAACAGACACTGGCAATCACGCCGGGCACCATAGAAATTCCTACTGCTAATAGATAAAAGTGGCCAAGGCCCATTACCAGAGCAATAGGTAACAGTGGGCGTAACTGAGCCGGTGATATTTTAACAAAGGGCAGTAACACAAGAGCCAATAATAAAAAGCGCACTGAAGTAAACAGCAGTGGGTCCATGTCATTGAGGGCAACTTTCATCACCACAATGTTGCAGCCCCAAATTGCAGCAACTAGGCTGGCGCCTAAGGCAGGTTTTGCCAACCAATCGATGTGTCTCATACCTGCGCCCATAGGAAAATACAGGCGCTATTATGCCTGATTAAAGTGTCATAAGGATACTTTTGGGCATGCCCTATAGTTGTATATGAAGTGTTTTAAGGGCTAAAAAAAACCCCGCTGGAGCGAGGCTTTTATAGACCGGTTTAAGCCTTAAAGAATAACACCTACACCCCTTATGACCAAGGGAATGGGCTGCTAGAAACAGGGTGTAACTTACCTTGCTCGTAGCGGTTTAAGCGGAATGGCTCAAGTAATCGATGGCTTTGACCCGTGACAATTTCATTGGCCACTAATTTGCCTACACCCAACATTTTATAGCCGTGGTTTGAATCAGCAATGAAATAAGCATTAGTGTGGAATACGTCAAAAACTGGGAAAGAGTCTGGCGTGAAACACCCAATACCACCGCTTGGCTCATCTTTAAACTTAGGCATGGTGCCTTCAAAGCGCTTTTGACAATGGGCCAAAGCGGACACCCACATGTGGGCGAATTCTGGGCCTACCACAAACTCTGGAGAGTCTGGGCCGTAGGGGTCAACTGCAACTTTGTCTGGATCAGTCTTTACTGGGAACGGCGCAGCACCCCCTTGAACACCGCCAAAGTGGAAGTCTGGTTTGTAGTAGATACCCCACATTTCATCGGTGATTAAGCTACCATCGTTACACGAATAAAGTGGCGCGTTTGAGTCGACATGGATCACCGGGGGCATGTTGCCGTTGTTATCTACTTGTAGCTTGGGATCAACACCCAAGGTGCCTTCCTGCAGAGACCAGTATATCCACATAGGAATGTCGGTATGGATAACGTCATCGGCACCTTTAATGCTTACTGTTTTAGGTAGCTCTAACATCTCCCACAGGCTTTTAGCCCAAGGACCCGCACCGATCACTAGGTAATCACATGCAATGTTGCCTTTGTCTGTTTCAACATGAGTGACACACCCTTGGTTGCGAGTGAAACCGGTAACGGTGACGCCACTGATGATTTGAATATTTTCATTCTCTACCTTAGATGCCAAGCCATACATGGCCTTAGTGTTGTTGGCGTAACCACCTTTAGCTTCATGTAATACAGAGGTAATTCCCTGGGCCTGCCAATCGTGGAAGATGCCTTTCATGTATTTAGTGCAGTCAGCTTCTCCCTCGATAAAAGTAGAAGGATAATCAATGGCTTTTTGTTGTTCATAAATGGTGGCAACATCTGCGTGCATTGATTCAGGGCTGATTTGCATATAACCCACAGGGTGATATGAATAAGTTTCCATATCTGATTCCCATACTTGCACAGAATGAGCCATCAACTCACGCATCGCAGGTTGGAAGTAATTATTACGCACTACGCCACAAGCGATACCCGTTGCGCCAGCAGCAATACCGTTCTTATCAAGAATGATAATGTCGCGGCCATCGCCTTTACCACTTGCTTTTAGTTCTAGAGCAAGATGATAAGCCGTACTTAAACCATGGATACCTGCTCCTACGATGACGTAGGGGGAAGAAGAAGGGAAGGCCATAAAGAAAGTCCTATTGGGTTATGTTTATTGTTCACGTGCTAATCATAATGCGCTTTCATGTTGAAATAAAAACCACTCAAGACGACTTTAAGTGAGACAAAACCGACAATAAAGGCTAGTCTAGTTATAAAGTGGCCTAGAGGTCTTTATTTTGAATGGAACTGCCATGCAACGATTTGGATTTTTTTTAGTACCTGGTTTTTCTATGTTGTCATTAGCCGCAGCGGTGGAACCTTTGCGTATGGCTAATGCGCAGGCACAGGAAGAACTTTATCAGTGGGAGTTTTTAAGTTGGGATGACATCCCGGTAAGCGCCAGTAATCAAATGGTCACTGCGCCCACGATTAACGTGGATCAAGTGAAGGTACTTGATGTGTTATTAATTGTGGCGGGCATTAATGTGGCGACTTACGGCGATGATGTTTTTTTTGCATGGTTGCGCCAAGCTGCCCGTCAAGTCGATTTACTGGGCTCTACCTCCACTGGATCATTGTTGCTAGCCAAAGCAAAGCTGTTACGTCATAAAACCTGCACCATTCATTGGGAATATGTCGATAGTTTTCGAGAACAGTTTCCAGACGTTTGGATGAGTGGAGAACTGTACGAATTTGATGGTAGTTTATTTACTTGTTCTGGTGGCTCTGCTGGCCTAGATATGATGTTGCAAATTATTGCTGACCAACATGGATATGAGTTGGCACTATTGGTCGCGGAGCAGTATATGCACCCCCATATCCGACCCCCTCATCAAGATCAACGAATGCGACTGCAGTCGCGCTTAAACATTAATAACCCACGCCTGATTAAAGCCATTGATTTCATGCGCCAAAATTTAGATGCGCCGCTAACGTGTCAAGAGTTAGCTGATGCTTCTAATATGTCTGCCAGACAAATGGAGCGTTTGTTTAAGCAGTATTTACAGCACAGTCCAGGACAATATTATTTACACCTGCGACTTGAAAAAACCCAGCAACTGTTGCGCCAGTCCAGTTTGTCAGTTTTACAGGTGGCCACAGCCTGTGGCTTCAGTTCAACGTCTTATCTAGCGCGTTGCTATCAAAAAAAGTACGACTGTTCTCCGCGCCAGGAAAGGGCACGCAATAGTAATCGTTAAAACCTGTGCTGAGACCATTGATAGGGTTATTTCTGGCTAGTTTTAGGGCTGTGAAAGCCGTATAATTAGAGCCGGTAAAACCATCCATTTTTTGTATTCAATTTTCTAAATTATTCCATAGGAGTTCTATTGCCCATGTTTGAGTCACTGCGCGCTGTGCCTGCTGATCCAATTCTTAATCTGTCGGTACTGTATCGCCAAGATACTAACCCTAATAAAGTTGATTTAGGGGTAGGCGTTTACAAAGATGAAGCGGGGCATACAGCTATTATGGAGGCCGTGTCGCGGGCCCAAGAACAGATTTTAGTGGAAGAAGATACTAAGTCTTACGTAGGCATGGCTGGTTCAAAACGCTTTTGTGATTTATTAAGCCAGATCACCTTAGGTGCTAATCACCAAGTATTAACAGATCAGCGTGTTGCCATTGCACAAACTCCAGGTGGAACGGGTGCTTTACGGGTGTTGGCTGATTTTATTAACGTTGCTAAACCTAATGCCACGGTGTGGCTGGGTGATCCTACATGGGCTAACCACTTTCCAATTATGCAAAGTGCCGGTCTTGAAGTTAAACAATTCCCATACTATAACCGCGCTACAAAAACATTAGATTTTGATGGCATGTTGGCCACTTTACAAACACAAACAAAAGCCGGCGATGTTATTTTGCTGCACGGATGTTGCCACAATCCATCGGGTGCAGATTTAAGTTTAGAACAATGGCAGACTGTGGCCGAACTAATTCAGGCTAAAGGCTTAGTGCCTTATGTAGACATTGCCTATCAAGGTCTTGGAGAAGGCATGGACGAAGACGCAGCGGGCTTGCGTTTAATGGCTGATAGCGTACCAGAAATGGTCATTGCCAGTTCTTGTTCTAAGAATTTTGGTGTTTATCGTGAGCGCACGGGCACAGCGATTATTATTTCCTCTAATGCAGATCAAGCCAAGATAGCCCAAAGCCAAATGAATAGTGTGATTCGTGCCAACTATTCTATGCCGCCTTCCCACGGCGCTTTGGCAGTGGAAACTATTTTAGCAGACCCAAAACTGAAGCAGATGTGGCGTGATGAATTAAAAACCATGCGTAAACGCATTAAAGATTTGCGCAGCCAATTAGTTGATGCCATTAAAGCGGAAGGTGTGGAGCAAGACTTTAGCTTTATTGAACGCCAAAAAGGTATGTTCTCGTTTTTAGGAATTAGCGCAGAGCAGGTGGATCAATTGGTTAACGAACATAGTGTTTATTTAGTTGGCTCTAGCCGTATTAACATAGCAGGCCTTAATCAGCGCAATATTGCTTATGTGGCAAAAGCCATTGCTGCGGTACTTTAAATAGTACGACAGGGTGTCAGAGTGACGCCCGTAGTAGACGCATCACCCAACATTCAAATGCTGGGTGATTGCTGCTTTGAGCTAAGCTAAGCTGAGCTAAGTTGAGTTGAGTTGAGTTGAGTTGAGTTGAGAAAACCTCATTGGGCTTCACCTATTGATGTCTGTGCGTCGCATTTAACGGCCATGGGTGCCAACAATATGGCCTTAGTGTTTGCTGTTGTTTAGTTATGCGCTATAGGTTATGGCTGATGGATGATGGATGATATCTAGTCCTACCGCAGCAAGCAGATGATGGCCCACGATAGCGCAATGATTAGCCTAGGGCTGCAGCGTCTTGATGTTAATTTGCAGGCCCAGTAAGCGTTTAACAATCTATTTTACTGCGGTTATTGGAGCACTATAAAACACCAGTTTCTTTTCAAAAAGCTGTTTGCAACACGCCCTCGTTCACAGTAACCCAAGGCCCCACCATGTTTAACAACCCAGCCCACACCATGTCTAACAACCAAGTCCCATGTCTCGGTATTGAATGGGTGATACACGCAGTGTTGGCTATGGCACATGACTATGAAATCTTGCCAGAAGGGATTGCGCCAATGCACCAATGGTGCACACGGCTGATGGTGAGTGAAGTCCAAGCATCGACGGGAGCCGTTTGTAATGGATAAAACCCATGAAGTATTCGGTGCAGAGCATGGTAAAGACCTATTATTTCTCCACGCTAATGGCTTTCCACCCAGTACCTACACCGCTTTATTGGCTGAACTGGGCCAATATCAGCGTATTTTAGCACCCCACCTACGGCCTTTATGGCAAGATCTAAGTAGCTTTCAGGCTAGTGCCAGTAACCGTGCCGTCTGGCAACAGATGGCGCAGGATCAAAATAACTTTATCGAACAGCATCAATTAGCCCCAGTGACTTGCATCGGTCATTCTATGGGTGCTAACGTCGGTATTTTGGCGGCACAATTAAAACCCCATTTATATCGCCAATTGATTCTGATAGAGCCCGTATTTTTACGTCAAACGATTACTCGCATTATGCGGTTTGGGCCCCAAATACTAATTAATAAAGCCCCCATTGTAGCTAAGGCTTTAGGGCGGCCCGATGGCTGGGACAACCTTCAACAAGCGTTTGATTTTCACCGTCCCAAGCGGGTGTTTGCGGGCCTTAGTGACGAGGTATTGTGGCATTACATCAATGCCGCAGTGGTCCCAGACGGCAATGGTGTCAAGCTCTTGTTTAGCAAGTATTGGGAAGCCTTAATATATGGCAGTGTGCCCAATATCTGGCCTTATTTAAAACGGAGCCAGGTGCCAATATCTGTATTGCGTGGAGAATCTTCAGATACGGTGAATGATCTTGCTTGGAAACGTTGGCAGGCTTTACTACCGGTTGCCGAGTTACCAGAACACATACGGGCAGTTAACTTTTTAGACGCGGGTCATCTATTGCCCCTAGAGCAGCCACAAAAAGTGGCTCACCATGTGCTGCAGTGTATGCTTTAATTAACCATTGAGAGCCGATCAAGGGAAGGAGTTAATATGGCTGGAGTAAGTTTACTGGCATTGCTAGATGATATAGCCACTTTATTAGACGATATTGCAGTGTTATCTAAAGTGGCGGCTAAAAATACTGCTGGTTTACTCGCTGATGATCTTGCAGTCAACGCTGATCAGGTTTCGGGGGTGAGGCCTGAGCGGGAACTCCCGGTGATTTGGGCGGTTGCTAAAGGGTCATTTATAAATAAACTGATCCTCGTTCCTGCCGCATTACTTATGAGCCTCTATGTGCCTTGGCTCATTACGCCTGTGTTAATGCTGGGTGGTGCTTATTTGTGTTTTGAGGGCGCTGAAAAACTGCACCAATGGGTGGCTCACACGCCCAAAAAGTCTTCCCCCCAAGAGCGATTAAATCATCTGAGTTTACCTAAGATCGATTTACTTACCTTAGAAAAAGATAAGATTAAAGGGGCCATTCGGACAGACTTTGTTCTTTCAGCAGAAATCGTAGTGATTATTTTAGCGTCTGTGGCCAGTACCAGCTTTACTAACCAAGTTATTGTGGTGACTGGCTTAGCCATACTGTTTACCATCGCTGTGTACGGCCTTGTTGCTGCCATAGTGAAGATGGACGATTTAGGCCTGTACCTCGTCGAAACCGCAACAGTGAGTGGTAAAGGCCGTTTCTTTGGATGGCTTGGTAGAGCTTTAGTTAATGCTGCAGCCCCATTAATGCACACCTTATCGGTAGTGGGTACCATCGCTATGTTTTTAGTGGGTGGTGGCATTTTGGTGCATGGTTGGCCTTGGTTACATCACTGGCTAGAGCCGCTCACTAGCCTCTGGGCACTACTTGCTGATGCGGCTGTTGGAGTGGTCACAGGGCTACTGGTATTGGGGTTTATTACACTGATAAAAAAATGGCGCGCTGTAAGCTAACCAGTGCCTTTAAAGCTCTTGCTTGTCGTTCGACCCCGTCGGTACAAATCACCATTGCAGCAGCAAAGTATGCCTCTAGTAAGGCGTACATGGCTTCATCTACTGGACCATAATGCTTCACATAGGATTGGCGCAAACAGCTATGCCAGTTGATATCTGTGTAGGCTGTCATGTCTTTATGGTGCCAGTCAATGGTAAAGCCCAGTGGTTGGGAAGGGCCATCATGCATGCCGGTTATTTGTGTATGTCCGCGACGCATGGCGGGTAACTCTCCGGTACTATAAGATTCATACTTAGCCAAATCAAATAGCGGATGACCGCTGCTAATGCCGGCCACAGAAACGGGATCAATTAACACTAGCTGAGTTGGCCATTGTTTTAGCGATGAGAACTTGGGGAGTATTATGTTTTCTAAAAATAAGTCTCCGTGGAGTCTTACTTGGGGTTGGCTATCAATGGCCTGCAATAATTGGGTTTGATTGGTAAGGCACCTAATATTGATGGCAAAGGACGCACAGCTTTGGCCGTTAATGTTCAGTGAGTCTTCTAATAAGCACCTTAAGTCCGCCAATGAGGCTAGGGCATGGGCAGCCTTTTGTAAGGTGTCTAAAATATTATCTGATAGCTTGTACGGAACGCTAGACGGCGTGTGTAACTGGCCAAATACGCGCTTGCCTAAATGGGTTTGGAACTGATTAGCCTGCTGCTGGTTAAACACCTTAGCCCGAGCCAGCTGGCCGACGTCCACATAGTCGTTTTTATAGGCCATATCGTAACCTGGTGCGGGTTCTTCCCATGAGGCAATGAGCCGTGGAAATAAGTCCAGTAGATGCGGCTCTAAGTCTTGCAAGTACTGGGCTTCAGCGCGCAGGTTATCCATGCCCCATGGGCCGGCAGATTGCTGTCCTTTAGATTGCTTGCGCACTCTTTGAGAACCATCTGCCATGCGGATGATTTCTGTTCGATCCCAGTAACCATCCCGCAAAAGAACTTCTACTGCGGCAAGATTTGGGCGGGTGCTGGTGACCATGGTTTACCTCAATGGTTAAACTGTAATTCACTCAAACGTTTGTAAAGTGGCGACGTATTGATTAAGTCTGCATGTTTACCCTGAGCCTCTAGTTTACCTTGGTTAAATACCATGATGCGATCGGCGTGCATGATGGTTGCTAACCGATGGGCAATAATGAGGGTGGTGCGGCCTTGCATCAAGGCTTTTAGTGCAGCTTGAACCTTGTGTTCACTGTCTGCGTCTAAGGCACTGGTGGCCTCATCTAAGAGTAATATTGATGGGTTCTTGAGCATGGCTCGAGCAATGGCAATGCGCTGTCTTTGCCCCCCTGACAAACGTACCCCTTGTTCACCCAAATAGCTACTGTACCCTTGTGGCAAGTGATCAATAAATTCATCTGCATAGGCTTTTTGCGCAGCTTGTTCTACCTGCGTGTGACTCGCACTGGGGTCGCCATAACGAATGTTATGAGTAACGTCGGCACTGAACAAGGTGGGTTGTTGAGGGACTAAACCTAAATGGCTGCGTAGGTCTTGTGGTTGCAGTGCTTTGATATTGTGCCCAGCTACTTTTATGGCACCACTTTTAGGATCATAGAAGCGTTGCAACAACTCAAATAGGGTGCTTTTTCCGGCCCCAGAAGGCCCCACAATAGCGACAGTCTCACCTGCGGCCACATTAAACGAGATGTTGTCTAAGGCGACTTGGTCTGGCCGAGAAGGGTAACTAAAGCTGACCTTATCAAAGCACAGTGCCAAACAGCCGCTATCTAATGGCACAGGGGTGTTTGGCGCCTTAATATCAGCCTCTTCAGCAAGTAGTTCGAGTAGCCGTTCGGTGGCACCTGCTGCCCGCTGTAACTCGCCGTAAACCTCTGATATGGTGGCCACAGCCATAGCCACCATCAGGGCATAAAAAATAAATGCGGCAAGTTCACCAGAACTTATGTGGCCACTGGCCACATCTTGAGCACCCACCCAGATCATGCTGGAAAGACCTGTAAACACCAAAGTCATGGCTACTACAATGAGGATAGAGCGCTGTAATATGCGCCTTTTAGCGACGTTAAAGGCCTTTTCCACTTCTTTGGCAAAGGCTTTGGTTTCTTCAGCTTCGCGGGTGAAACTTTGCACTACTTTGATATTTTGTACAATTTCGCCAGCATAAGTGCCTATGTCTGCTACCCCATCTTGGCTTAATCGAGATAACTTACGCACACGACTGCCATACAATTTCATTGGAAATATGACCAGAGGCACACTGGCCAATACAATTAATGCCAACTTGGGGTTGGTAATAAGCATCATTACCAAGCCACCAACAAAGGTGAGAACATTGCGTAGGGCCATAGAAATGGAAGAGCCAATGATCGACTGTAATAAAGTGGTGTCGGTGGTGAGTCGAGCATTAATCTCACCACTGCGATTCATCTCAAAATAATAAGGGTCTAAGGTTAATAAGTGACTAAATACGGCTAGGCGTATGTCGTTGCTGACGCGCTCTCCTAACCAAGATACTAGATAAAAGCGAGTAAAGGTACCTGCTGCCATAAGCAGAGTAATGACGGCTAAAACTAACATCGCTTGATTTAATTGGCTTGGGTTGGTGGAGTCGAAGCCTTGGTCTATTAGCAGTCGAATGCCTTGCCCCATCGCAAGCGACACACCGGCAGTGACTATGAGGGCTAGGGCGGCGCCTAGTACCATTTTTTTGTAAGGTGTAATAAACGGCAGTAGCCGCATTAGTATGCGCAAATCCTGTTTATTAGCGGCTGTTTTGCTAGTCTTGTCAGGGGTCATCTTGTACTCAAAAAAGTTAGGCCTAGGCGAGTATGTGTGGGCAGACTTGCTGTTTACAATTGGTTGACGTAAATGGTTACCTAAAGCGGTGGTCAAATACAGCTGATATAGATCATGTTTACCATCAGGCAAGAGGGTTTATAGACCGAGATTTTGATTTTGGTTTTTTTGGCGTTACCAAATCAAGTGACGGCATTTTATATGGGTCGCTGTATTATGCAAAGCGTTTGTTGGATACTTGTATAAACTCAACGAAAACCTAATGACAGCATACTCATGTTATTAGGTTGTTACTATTATGAAACTGATTAATAAATATTGACCTACTTTATATGTCTACAAATATATTAAATCTAGGGTTGCATATAGAAAGGAACGGTTATGTATTTGGGAATAGACATAGGTACAACGGGTGTAAAAGTCCTGCTACTAGACCAGAGTCATGGGGTCATAGGTAGCTGTAGTGTTCCATTAACGCTCAGTCGTCCAGCCCCAGGTTGGTCTGAGCAGAATCCACAAGACTGGATTACAGCAACTTCGCAAGCGATTGATAAACTTAACCAACTTTACCCGCACCAATTGTCTGCGGTGTTAGGTATTGGTCTTTCTGGGCAAATGCATGGCGCTGTGCTTATTGGGTTGGACAATAAACCGCTTCGCCCTTGTATACTTTGGAATGATGGACGATCTGCCGAGCAGTGTCAGCAGCTATCTAAGTTAGCTGATTTTGAGGGCATTACTGGCAACTTAATAATGCCAGGCTTTACTGCACCCAAACTGAAATGGATACAAGAAAACGAACCTGAGGTGTTTGATAAAATACACAAAGTGCTCTTACCCAAAGACTACGTGCGCCTTTGGTTGACTGGGGCCTACAGCACCGATGTATCGGACGCTGCGGGAACTTTGTGGCTAAATGTAAGTGAGCGCAATTGGTCTGATGTGCTTCTGCAAGCGACACACTTGTCTAGAGACCAGATGCCTGAGCTATTTGAAGGCAATGCCATTACTGGGCAATTGCGCCCAGAGCTCGCTATGCGCTGGCGTATGAAATCGGCTATTGTCGCTGGTGGCGCCGGTGATAATGCGGCATCGGCCTGCGGTATGGGAGTCATTACACCAGGTCATGGTTTTATAAGTTTAGGAACTTCTGGCGTTGTTTTTGCTCCCACTCAAGTCCCTCAGCCCAATACCGAAGGTGCAGTTCACTCATTCTGTCACGCATTTCCTGATATGTGGCACAATATGGGGGTTATACTGTCTGCGGCAGATAGTCTTAACTGGTTGGCTAGCCTCACTAACTCCAGTGTTGCCTCTATAGTCAAGACACTACCATCGAAAATTGATACAGCATCTGAGGTTCAGTTTTTACCCTACTTAGCGGGTGAGAGAACACCTCATAATGATGTTAATGCACGCGGCGCTTTTGTAGGTCTGCAGCGTAGTACCTCTCATCAAGATTTAGTACAAGCAGTCATGGAAGGCGTAGCTTTTGCTCTAACGGACTGCTTAGATGCAATTACTCAGGCGGGCACCCAGCTTAACAGTGCATATGTTGTTGGCGGAGGTAGTAACTCACGTCGTTGGTTAGAAATTATTTCAGCGGCGGTCAATCTTGATTTAATCGTTCCTGAGCAGGGTGATTTTGGAGCTGCATTAGGTGCTGCCAGATTAGCCTTTTCTGCTGAAACAGGACATGACATTAAGGACATCTGCCTACCGCCAAAAGTGGCATATATAGTTTATCCTGATGCAGGGTTAGCTGAACAATACAAAGGCTCCTATATGAAGTTCCGATCTCTTTATCCCAGCTTAAATAATAGCTCTTAGTTGAGCTTATTTAAACCTTAGCCTCACATGGCTTGTTGATTCGTAGTCGACGGGTTGCATGAGTGGCCATATGGTGCGCATAAAAGTGAGGTTTAGGTTTGTTTGGGTAGATCGGCGTTTTCACATTAAATGCGGTCAATTATGCTTAGCCAAAACCCTCAACTGGTGAAGTGATTACACCGTTAGCAGCTCTAAAGTCTTGTTTAGGCTATACTGGTATGCCCATACTTTCAGTTAGTTATCGATAATGAACCTCTCACTATTAAGTCTTAGCCGGGTGCGTAATCCCGTTGGCCTACTTAAACTTATGACTTTTGCCATGCCCTTTAGTTTTGGTGTATGGATGGCTTTGTTTAATAATTTTGCCATAGAACAAGGTGGCTTAAATGGTGCTCATATTGGGGTATTACAATCCTGGCGTGAAGTGCCTGGTTTTTTGGCCTTTGGAGTGGTGTTTTTACTGATTATTATTGCTGAGCAACGTTTAGCCATCGTGTCATTAATAATGCTTGGCGTAGGCACCGCGGCCACTGGTTGGTTGCCACATTTTAATGGTTTATTAATGACCACCATGTTGATGTCTGTGGGGTTTCATTATTATGAAACCATTAAACAGTCGCTGGCCTTGCAGTGGTTTAGTAAACAAGAAGCCCCGGTAGAGTTTGGGCGTTTAATTTCAATTGGTGCAGCATCTTCTCTATTGGCTTATGGTTGGGTATGGGCTGCGTTGCAAGTGTTTGAGCTGCCCGTGGCATGGGTCTACACTTTTGGTGGGGGCGTGACGGTGGTGATTGCATTGATTGCGCTAGTGATGTTTCCAAACTATGAGTCTAAGGTGCCGCAAACCAAAAAATTAGTCTTACGCAAACGTTATAGCCTGTATTATGCTTTGGTGTTCATGGGGGGTGGTCGGCGCCAAATCTTTGTGGTGTTTGCCGCACTGATGATGGTGCAACGGTTTGGCTTTGGTGCTGATGAAGTGGCACTTATGTTTTTAGCCAACGGTCTTTTGAGTATGTGGCTGGCGCCAAAAATAGGGGGGTTAGTCGCCCGATGGGGCGAAAAACGGGCCCTGACCCTAGAGTATGTGGGTTTAATCTTAGTGTTCTTGGCTTACAGTGTCGTGGAATGGGCACCACTGGCTGTGGGCTTGTATATGTTAGACCATGTACTATTTGCCATGGCTATTGCACAAAAAACTTATTTTCAAAAAATTGCCGACCCTGCAGACATGGCCTCAACCGCAGGGGTTTCGTTTACCATTAATCACATAGCGGCTGTGGTATTACCTGCTTTAATGGGGCTCTTGTGGTTAGTATCACCCTCTTGGGTGTTTATCGTAGGGGCAATAATGGCTGCCATGTCGTTGATGTTGGCCCGCTGGGTGCCGGTTAATCCTACTAATGGTGACGAATGGCAAAACCCGTTTAGATCGCGCCCTACCTAACAGAGGTCTTGATCAGGGTGGGCTTGCTTAAAGGCGGACTGCTGGTTGCACCAAGACACCCGTTGGTTGATGTGGCGATAAGGCGTCATGTTGAGATTAAAACGATGGGCGTTAAACACTTGTGGCACCAGCAAAACATCAAGCAGGTTGGCTTGGTTGATTGGTTCTGTGGCACCAAGGTGTAGCTCGATGGCTGAAAAAGCCAGTTTAATCCAGTGGTGATACCAAGCCATTTTTTCTGCATTCCCCAGCGCCATATCATCCAAGAGGTAACTAAGTACTTTAAGGTTGTTGAGGGGGTGAGTGTCACAGGCAATAATATAGGCTTGTGCTCGGATCTGGGCCTTTTTTATGGGATCACTGGGTAGCAGAGAGGGTTGTGGGTAGGTTTCTTCTAGCCATTCTATGATGGCCATAGACTGGGTAATAATCTGGTCTCCCACGATTAAGCTTGGCACTAAACCTTGTGGGTTGGTGGCTAAATAAAAGGTACTGTTTTGGTCTTTATTGAGTAGGTCAACGTATACTTGTTGGTAGTGGACCGCCTTTAAATTAAGCGCAATTCGGACTCGATAAGAAGCTGAAGATTTTGGGTAGTCATATAAAGTAATATCTTGGGCCATGTGATTACGCTGTATATGGAGAAATAAATCTATATCCTTTATGCTAGCAGACATTGTTACTTATGCAACCAAGCGATATAAAAAAATGGCCATAGAGCCCTCTAGTACGACCCTCAATTTAGACCGTTTTTTACCTTACCGTTTAAACCGTCTGGCCCATAACGTCAGTGTTTCATTAGCTGCAATCTATACCGATGCATTTGGTATTAGTCGATCACAATGGCGGGTAATGGCGCTACTAGGCCAACATCAATGGCTTACAGCGAAACAAATTTGTTCCATGACCTACATGGACAAAGTAAAAGTGTCTCGTGCAGTCAATGGTCTAGTGGTATTAAACTATTTACAAACTAGGCCCCATGAAACCGATAAAAGAGCTGTGATGTTAAGCCTGTCGATGGAGGGTAAAGAGCTTTTTGGCAGCTTAGTGCCACAGGTTCAGTTATGGGAAGATCAATTTTTGCAACGACTCTCTGCGCAAGAGATTAGCCACTTAGCCACTATTATTGATAAGTTGGATCCATCCAATGACAATTAAATTTAATGCTCAAGCAAAAGCCAGTTTAATGGATCGTTTACAGAATGATTGGACCCTGAACTAGCTCAGGGTTAGGCCGCCTTATCACCCAGTTTGTTTTGGGTTTTATGAGTCAAACCATGGTACCGTTTTATGACAATTGGATAACTGCGCTGCTCAGGCGAGGCAGCAAGAAAAATGAACGCCTGTGGGTGAGTCCATTTATGAGCGGCAAATGAACCCACCTAAAACCAAACCCACCTAAGATCAGACCTTAGTGAGTCCAGTGGTCACTAATGGTGTTAAATAACGGGTCATGGATATTGAGTTTTTCTAGGTGCGACGATGTATTATTGAAATAATCCATATTGCTACCTCGGCCGCCATGGGCTTGGCTTATCATGGTTGCACATTGAGCGGCATCATAATCAACGTATTGTTCATGCTGCTGATCTGCAACAAAGGTAATCGCACTAATGGTTCCAGTGTCAGTCTTAACTTGGCACACATAGGGTCGATAAAACATAGTCACCATTTCTCGTAACCACAAGTTTTTAAAATCTTCCTGTTTAGATGCCTGTGCAATGCGAAATGCCAAGCCTTCGCAATAACCTCCATCCCGCAATGACAAAACTAATCCAGGGCGCTCCTTTGTGCCTCGATGTACCGTAGATAATGAATTGAAGCCTCGTTGCAAGTCGTGAACTTTACCTTGCTGACTTTCGATGACCTGCATTTCTGGATTCCACATTAACGAACCGTAGGCAAAAATCCATAATTCGTCGGGCAAGGGAAATTCGGCTAAGTAGTGATCAAGGGCATCTAGAACTTGTGTTTGTGGGTAGGCTGACATAATCCATCCTGTAAATAAAAAGGCCTGCGTCAATAAAGATGCAGGCCTTATGCTGTCATATCAGAGGCGTGTTGCCAAGCCTTGTTGCCATTACTGCCTTAGTTGCGAGTGACGTCACCTTGGGCAACAAAGTCAGCAGCCTTTAATGGGCTATGGCTAGAAATATAGTCCTTGAGTACTTCAGCGTCTACAAAACCGGAGTTTACATAGTTGGCATGATCAGACAAGCGAGGATAGCCATCTCCACCCGAAGCCATGTAGGCGTTAATTGCTAGGCGGTATGTTTTGCTTGCTTCAACAAGCTTACCGGCAACCGTGGCACTCTCAATGCTGTTGCCATTCATGGTGATGGTTGTGCCTGCAAACTGTGCAAACGCGCCACTACCCGCTTCTTTGTTAGCGGCCACTTGTAGATAAGGCATGAGTTCCGCACCCGTTAAATCAACGTAGGCTACGGTGTTTGAAAAAGGCTGAACCGTGAGTACGTCTTTATAAGTGATGTCGCCGGCGGGCATGTCATCACGGATACCACCAGAATTCATAATGCCTAGATCGGCTTGCACTCGCTCCATTTGTGCCAGAGCAATCAGGTTGCCTAGGTTGGTTTCATTAGTACGGACCTGCTCACGAGCACCTACAAACACTGCATCAGCTTGTCCAATAACCTGCATTAGCTGCTCTTGGCCTTGGTTTTGATAAGGCTCCAGCATGGCTTTTAGGGTTTCATCGGCGACAATTTCTTGATCAATATAAACACTCACTTTTTCGCCATCGAGGAGCACTTTTTTCTTCAAGTTAACTGGGATCAACTGGTAGTTGACTACAGAGATTTCACCGTTGCGTAGTTGTAAGTCTAAACGTCCTACGTACTTACCCCATTCCTTAGCTTGCACAATTAAAGTGTCATTTTGAACGTCTGGGCTAAAGGTTGCAGTTTGACTATGGCCACCTACAATCACATCTAAACCGTCTACGGCTTTAGCCAGAGCCACATCACCTGGGGCGTTGCCACCATTTTCACCAAAGCGATAATGGCCCATGTGGGTTACGGCTACAACTAGATCGCTATTGGCGGCGATTGCAGGCACAATTTTTGTTGCCACTGCAATGGGTGATTGAATCTCTAGCCCCTGTAAAAACTCTGGATTACCAATACGCACTGTGTCTTGCGTAGTAAAACCCACTACGGCTACTTTAAGTCCGTCTAAGTCAAATATCTCATGGCTTTTAAATAGTGGCATCCCTGTGTCTTGGTTAATAATGTTGGCTGATAAGAATGGAAAACGAGCCCAATCATGCTGTTGTCTTAACACCGAAAGAGGGTTGTCGAATTCGTGGTTACCTAGGGCCATGGCATCGTATGCCATATAGTTCATGCCCTTGAAATCAGGCTCTGCATCTTGTAAGTCAGACTCTGGCACCCCAGTATTGATATCGCCGCCAGACAAAAGTAACGTATGTCCGCCGGTGCCAGCTACTTCATCACGAATACTTTGAATCAAGGTGGCACGAGCAGCCATACCATACTCACCACTGCGGTTATGCCAAAATCGACCGTGATTATCGTTGGTATGTAAAATGGTTAAATTATAGGTTTTGTCAATAGTTGCAGCAAAAGCATGTTGGCCTGCAAAAGCTATACTGGCAACACAGCTGATTAATACGCCACGTTTGATCGAATTTATCATAGCAATCTCATTATTATTAGATAGAATATTGGGGTTTAAGGTCACCCTAAAAACCATGCGTTATAAATAATATAGTACACACCTACAAAAAAGCACAATGTGCAGACACAGATTAAAATGTCTGGGGAGAGTTAAAGCTCACTTGATTCGGCCCGTATTGGCTTTGGCCTTGTGTTGAGCATTTGGGGTAAGGGACTGGGTGAGCTAGTATGAGAACTACTATAAGAGTCACTATTACAGACTCTATTAGAGACAGTATGAGGAGGCTTAGATCGGCCTATTGCCTACAGGTTAGCCATTATTAGCCCTGCCAAAGGCACTAGTCCTTGCCTGTGGCAGGCCTATGAGCCCTAAATTGGATTGCTATGGCACTCCAAGGGCACCGTCATTCCAGTTTTAGTTCGGCTCATGACCACCGATGTGCGAAACCGTTTAACGTTGCTATCTTCAAAAAACAAACGGTGGGTAAGACGCTCAAAATCTTCTACATCTTTTCCCAACACTACCAAAGCAAAGTCGGCCTCACCGGTAATGTAATAGCATTGTTGAACTTGCGGCTCAGCCACAACCTTCTTGCGGAATAAATCCAGTTGGTGTGACTTTTCCTGCTCCATCTCAACGAAAATCAGGAACGTCATGTTATAGCCAGCTGCTTCTTGAGATATCAAGGCTGTTTCTTGTTCGATAATGCCTGTTGAACGGAAGTGTTTTATGCGCCTTTGCACGGTGGCTACAGATAAACCTGTTTCAGAAGCAATAGACTCAAGCTTTTCACGCGCATTTTTTTGTAATAAGTTTAATATTTTCCGATCGTTTTGGTCCCAGCTTTTCATCTACGTCTCGCCAGCCTTTTATTTTCAATAAATTCAAACAGATATCAGTATATTGCTCTAATCACGTCATAGTAAAGCATCGATTCGGTAAATATACTCATTCCTCCATGTTTTTTGATCAATAAAGGCCTTGAATTGCTGCTAGTATATTTGCATGCGAATTTTCTAAATTAATGCTCTTTTAATACTTGATTAAAACCAAGCTTAGGAAGCCAATGATTTTCATTACCAGCATGTTACAGACCACAGT
>Ga0075441_10000548_pt1 | contig 19129 bp, 3 predicted proteins | sample CoawatmetaG00DNA_FD_71582 | JGI IMG/M metagenome (GOLD analysis project Ga0075441, IMG submission 71582) | Marine microbial communities from the West Antarctic Peninsula - Coastal water metaG002-DNA | ecosystem: Environmental > Aquatic > Marine > Coastal | place: Atlantic Ocean: West Antarctic...
TCCATCTGCATCGGAATTTGTAGTCGTTACTAATACAGGAGTTGTATTAAATACAAACACAGATTTATCGATATGGAAATTTAATACTGAAGGTCCACGTGCTGGAACACCTATTATTACTCATACATATCCTGCCTCTACCATTACAGCTGTTGTACAATCTGTTATTAGTATTGTACCCACTGATCAAGTACCAGCCAGTACTGCTTCACGCAGCGTAGCCTATCGAATCATAGCTATTGATAATAGAGTTGAATGGACAATCACAATCGCTTCTCAGGCAATCACCAAAAATGCAAACGTTCAAATTGTACAAATTAATACTGATGTCACAGTGAAAGGTACATTAAAAACTGATTTGACTGGAGGTACTACGACGTTAATCATTCAAACCAGTTCTGATGTCACTTTTACAACGACTAACAATCTAGTGATTGGTGGTGATGTGACTGTGTTAGCTGTAAATGTATTGACTGCTACTTTGAGTTCATCGGCCTCTGGAAATGTATTGTCACTTCGTGGTAATACAATAGCAACGGCACACGTAGCTTGCGTGGGTACTACAAATGTTCAACAGACTACGTTGTCGAGTGCTACAACTCCACCGTTTACTTGGCCCACGTCTTTTGTTACAATACAAAAAGTATTAGGTTATTTTACAACACCACACAAGGATTTATGTGTGGAAGCAAATACTCAAACGGAAAGTCCAGGAAATAAATGGTGCAGCCAACAAGATATAGTGGCTACTTTTGATAACATTCATTTAGATACGAGTGGTGACGTATTGTTTCGTGTTGTACCCAATGTAGCTCCCTCTGTTTTGCAAATGCCAATGTTTTCTATCTTTTGTGATACTGCTGTAACAAGTACACGTTCCTTTAGTCTATGTGGTACTACTATTCAGATCGATCATACAACTGTAGCTAAAAGAAGTGACGATGGAAGTAATTCTTTAGAAAAAATGTTGGAAAATGCATGTCCTGAGATTGTGCAAGACGTAGTTGTAGTAGTAACAGGTAGTGGTGATCGTACTACGGTGTGTAGAAACAATCAACACAGTGGCGGTTTGACTTATGTAGCTATTAATTCCACGAAACTGACCATCAATTCTTTAGATTTAAGCACTACACTTTCTTTAATTACACATATTCAATGGAGTTTTACACTTGGTGCAGGTACATCTCCAACTGCTACCAGTGGTACTACAGTGACGCAAGGCAATTCGCAAGGTTTTATTAAAGTAGCATTGACGGGAAGTGCAGTGTCTACTATTGTCATCTCTTCTGCATCCGATGTCACGTTTACTACACTGACTGATCTTATTATAGGAACTGATGGTGATGCAATTACAATAGCAGCTTCAGCTATTACTGCTGCTACATCTATAATTACTGATTTACAAATAGGTAGTTTGTGGAGCGATCACCAGACCCGTGTCAACAATGGTGCATCGCAACCACCCGTAGTAGTTACCGCTGGAGCTAGTATCTATGCCACGCAATCTAAACAACCGTACCGTTCCAATCCAATCGAATACGTTTCCAAAACGGTTTCACCCTTAAACATTTTATTACCTGAAGTCATTCGAGATTACGAAACATTCAGTGTCACAGTAGAATTGCATAGCAGCAGCGGTGAAATCGTTCAATCGGTAGTCAACAACGATGCTTGTATTAATTTAATTACAGGTAGTGCTACAGACGATCAAAAAAGAAGTTGTGGTGACATTAGTTTACCAAGAACTTTACGTTTATCTGCCTATGCTTCTGCTACTTATATGGATTTATATGCATCATGTGTAGCTACTAAAGGATCAGAGATATTAACCATTGTATCACGTGATTTAACCAATGCAATTCAGGTTGGTGATAACTTGCATGTAATGACAGGCACTGATTCTTCTTTGTTTACTTATTATCGTATTTCTGCCATTGCAACTACTACAATTACATTAGATCGATACTACGATTCAAAAGTATTAACAAATGACGGTGACAAACATACTATTACAACATTGTTTACGAAATCGGATCCAGCGAAAAATACATTTGGTCAAACAGAATGGAAAATAAGTATAACATCACAATCTTTAACAAAAAGTGCAGGAGTATTAATAACGCAAGGTACTGGTTCTTCAGGCACATTAAAAATTGCATTGACAGGAGCAACCACAATTATATATATCACAACTACATCCGGTGTCACTTTTACAAGTACAAGTGACATTATTGTAGGTGGTACTACAATTGCCAATGGTAACATTGCTTCAGTTAGTAATGATCAAGTGATTGTGACTACATCAAATACAGAAGGGAAAGCAACCACTTTAAATAATTTAGAATTTACTAAACCCAACCAAGGTGTCTATTTACAAGCCAATGATCAAACGTGTTACAAAGTACAAAGTGTTGAAATAAAACATGATTCACTTCCTTCTGTTTCCAATGCCAATAAAGTAGGTGTTACCGGATGTTTAAATTTTGACGGTACTCCAGATACTACTGCTTCTTCCTGTATGGAAGGACAATATAAAATTACCTATTACCCTTACAACCATGGTATTACTAACATGGGTCCTTATTGGCCACCTTCTGAATTAGGCACTGCTACAACCATTGAATCGGCTGGAATGCAAATATATTTAGATGGTCCAAATTCAAACAGTGATAAAATAGTAACGATTGCTTCTTTGCGTTCAAATGGAATCACTGGTGCTGGTACTACAGTAGCACCATTAGTTTCACTAGGTTATTTAGACGAAGAAACGATCGCTCAAACATTAACTGGTACTACATTTACTGCTTCTTCTCCATGTCTACGTTTTGGAAGTGAATTTTCATTGCAATTACAAGCGACTGCAGATGAAAAGACATTGTTTGGTGGATATTTCTCTTTGGATGTGACACATCGTGGCACGACTGAAACAACAACCAGAATTTATTACTACGAACAAACGTATCCAGTGGTCGTGACAGAAAGTGATTACATTGAAAGTATCAGAGCAGCTCTATCAGCACTGCCAAACGTACCTAACGTCATTGTCAAAACAAGACCAGATTTATCAGAAAGTAGAAGCAATTATCGTGGTTTAACTTGGACATTTACAATTAGTAGTACAACTTTAGATAAAGCAGCAGGTGTCGTTGTAACGCAAGCTATTATGACTTGGACATTTACTATTACTAGTACTACGTTCACTAGTTCCACGAAGCAAGACGTGAATGTAGTAGTGTCACAAACAAGTAACAGTGGCACTGGTAAATTGAGTGTTGCTTTGCTATCAGGAAAAGCTTACACTACGGTGACTATTACAAGTGCAATTGGACAAGTCTTTGACACAGCAGCTGATTTAACAGTAGGAACACAAACTATATTGGCGAGCAATTTATTGACCGTCACTTCGGTCTCAAGTAGCAGTGGCACATTAAAAACTGTTTTGTCAGGCAGTTCAACCAGTGTTGTAGTCACTTCTGATATAGGTACGATGTTTGATACCACTGCTATTTTAATAGTAGGTGGTACTTCCATTCCTGCCAATACAATCACAGCAGTCTCCAATTCCAATCCAACCAAACCATATACGAAATCTACTACGATAACATTATTGTTTTATAATGTTGATCGTAGCATTACAGTAGCTTTTAATGAAAAGCAAATTTGGGAAACAGATACAACAGATACAGAAACCTTAGATATTTCAGCAACTGCAAATTACATTTTGTTAAAACAAAGTCGATGGAACAGTGGTACTACTACACCACCCACGGATGAAAATCGATACAGTACACGTGCAGGACCTATCACCATTGCTTCTTCGGTCGTTTCACAGTTGTTGATCGAAGAAAATGATGGCAAAGCAAATCAAGGATGGATCAGTAAAGAAATGGCAAGAAAACCATTTGTTGTACGTGCTACTGATAGTGCAGGATCTTTAGTGCGAAGTGCGGTGTTGAATAATTTACTATTAGAAACTGTAGCTGATGGAAGATGGCAATCCATTTATTGTACAGGGAACAGTGGTACTTTTACATTGTCTGCGTATCAAAGAGATGGAGTGACTTTGATGGAAACAGCACCTATTCCTTACGATGGTACCAGCAACGACGTAGCTAATGCATTAGATGCTATTTATGTCAAAGTAGGTACTGTTTCAATTGCAAACGATGCGTCTACAATGACAGTCTTAGAATGGGGTGATGACAAAACAATTAATACACATGTGTTATCTTTTTTAAAGACACACAGTACAATACGATTGAATACATTAGATCCAGACAGTTGTAATTCTGGCTTGCTGTATCAAATTAAAAGTGTGGATGTCTTGACACGTGAAATTACATTGACTAGTACCTATACAGGTAGCACCAACAGTCATGTCACTTTATGTATTCAACCTTTTCCAAAACCAAAAGTCACATTAGGTCCATCTTCACATACGTTGTGTTCGACAGGTATCGTTGGTATTGGTGGTATAGATAATGTTGGTAGACCATTAGGATCTACTACACGATGGTTACCCGTACCAGCGTCACCCGAACCATTCACTATCCGATTTGATGCCCCTGAATCATTGTATTGGTGGAATAAATATCCAACATTTAGAACAAATGTCAATTCTTTGAATGGTCCTGGTGGTAAAAAACAAACCTTTACTTGCATAGCTACTGAAACTGTACCTCGTGATTACGGTCGATTTCGAATGGAGTATCGTGGTGCTTCTACAGAATGGATCAATGGTCAAACAAGTACTCTTTCTTCTATAACAACTAGAATAAATGCATTAAGTACAATGCCATCCACTGTGACAGTGACTGTACCAATTGAATGGACTTTAACAATTACATCACAAGTTGTCACAGAAAATGCTGGGGTTGCAATATCACAAACAGTCTCAGCAAACGTTGTTGTTACAGGTACTTTAAAAACATCACTCACTGGTGCTGGTACAACTACTGTCATTGTTCAAACTACATCAGACATGACTTTTGTCACAAATAAACCAATCACAATCGGTACTACTGAAATAGGTCAAACTACCGTTACTGCGGCTGCAACACCGGCATTGGTTTCATTTTGTTTAGTATCACCAGGACGTATTTTTACAATTGAAATGAAAGATGATGTTCTTAAAAATGGTGCACCACATGTAGAATATCCACCACTACGTGTTATACAAAAGATTGGCAGTTTATCCATCACAGGAATAACAGATTGGACATTTACAATGACAAGTGCCACCCCAACGCTATCTAAACATGCACTTGTTACACAAGGTGTTGGTGATAATTTAATTTCAGGCACTTTAAAATATATTTTAACAGGCAGTGCAGTAACTACTTTAGTAATCACTTCCGCTGCTGATGTAACATTTGATACTACAAAGGATATTATTATAGGAAGTACTACTTTTCCACACAGTGCATTAACTGCAGTAACTTCATCCAATGGAAATCAAGGTGAAATGTCAGTCATCAGTAGCGGTACTCCAAGTACCAATAATTCTCCTTTAATCTCCTCCACCTCCTCCATTCCTATCACTGATAACATAGCAACGATTGAAGAAGATGGAAAAGCATATTTTCGTAATGCTAAGATTCAAGAAACTGGATTAATTTCATTACGTGCACGTCCACAATCCTACGACGGATTAGTTCAAACATTGACTTGTCAAGCAAAAAGTGGTCAATTTCGTTTAGCATTTGCTGGTTCCTACACAGCATTCATTGATTATGATGCTACGGCTAGTACAGTACAAACAGAATTATCCAAATTACATAATATAACGGCAGGTGAATGGAGTTTTACGACAAATTCACAGAATCTAATCGAAACAAAAGGCAGCACAGTGACACAAGGATCCAATTCTGGTACATTAAAAACCAATTTAATTGGTGATACAACTGCTTTAGTTATCACTACAGTATCTGGTCTTACTTTTGTCAACAACGTTGATCTAACTATCAATTCAATTGAATGGACATTAGCTATTACATCACAAGACATTACAGAAGAAGTTGGAAGCGTAGTGTCTCAAGGAAGTGTGGTCTATGGAGTATTAACTACAGCATTGACAGGTGCAAGTACTACAATAGTTTTACGAGCACAACTTGGTAAAACATTTATTACTACTGAAGATGTAACGATTGGTAGTACTACAGTAGTGAAAACAAATGTAAATACAGCCACTAATAATGGTGCTGTTACGACTACAATTTTAGCCAACAATATTTTAACTTCAACAGGTACTGAAGGAATTGAAGTGCATGACACATTGCAAGAATGGACATTAACAATAACAGCACAATCAATTACACAAAATGCAGGTTCAGCAATTAAGCAGGGAGAGATCACGGTTGGACTGTTAAAATATACTTTAATAGGAAGTGGTACCACAACTGTAGTCATAGAAACAATAGCTAGTGCTGTATTTTTAACAGATGTCGATGTCATTATTGGTGAAAATCCAGCAACTACAATTGCACACAGCAGTATTACTGGTGCAACTGGTACAGATCGTACTTTATGTAGTACGAGTAACGAACCTTTTTATATTGAATTTCATTCTATAGTCAATGATGAAAAACCCCATGGCAGAGTTGTTCAAGCCAAAGAAATGGCCTTTTTACCATTACTGAATGTTGTTTACAACACATTGTCGACCAGTTTAAATATAGATTGGTCGTTTGATATCAACAGCGCTTCGTTAACGGCCAGAGAAGGTACGTCAGTGACACAAATTACAACACAAGGTACACAAACGGGATATTTAAAAAAATCCTTGACAGGTGGTGCAGTCTCTGAAATTGAAATAAATAGTTTAACTACAATGAGTTTCAATGCAATCAGCGATGTAGTTATAGCTACACCTGAATGGACGTTAGTAATAACTAGTGCTGTGACAGCCGATGCAGGTGTTACAGTAACACAAGGTACAAATATTGGAATTTTAAAAACAAGTGTTACAAGTGCAACTACAATAGTGGTCACTGCAAGTTCAACTGTAACTTTTGTCTCTACTGCAGATGTGATCGTGGGTAGCACTACAGTCATTGCATCGACATTTACTTCCGCTACCAGTGACAGTGGTACAACTACAATAGCTTTAGTAAATTTAATTGCAGCTACACCAGATACTACAGGTACTTTAATCGTTGAAAAATTATATACAAGTTTATCTTCTGAACCTATCTTTGTAGGCAGTGGACGAGGTACACGATTGCAGGTACTTCAACAACCCAGTGCATGGGGAGAAGCAGCTGTACCATTGTTGATACAACCTTCTTTTGAATTAGTAGATGATTCAGGACATCGACACATCAGTAGTAGTGATACAGTGCAATTAGAATTAGTACAAAGAGGTCGAGCTACTTTTATGAGATGTGATGCATCGAGTGGTACATTTCGTTTAGAATGGAATCGACAAAGAACAAATCCATTGGCTGCTTCATCTACTGCTACACAAATTCATGATGCTTTATTAGATTTATCTAACGTACAAGGCGTCAATGTAACTTGTGATATATTGGGTCATAATGGACATTTGCCTTATTCTATTTCTTCCAGTACACATGATGATGTGGAAATTACTATTACTAGTACAACGGTTACCAAAAATGCAGGGGTGCAAGTCTCACAAACAGTTGGTGATGTGACGGTTCTTGGTATATTGAAATTCAGTTTGACTGGTGCTGGTACGACTTTAATACGTATACAAACAGTGCCAGATGTCATATTTGTAAATACAGCAGCTATTATTATTGATTCTGGTGCAGGTGGCAGTCCAATTACAATATCAGATACTAATGTATTGACAGTGGTTGCATCTTCTACTAGTACTTCGGGTGGCACGGGTACCGGTGGTGGCTATCTTCCTACTTCTACTTTTGTTTGTAACAATGGTGGCAATGTGTTATGTACTATGCGTATCACCGAAATAAATTGTGCTTCTTCTAATCCTAACGAACATTCCCATTGCAACGCAAAGACTGGTTTCATACCACCAATAACCCGTGTCAAAGAAACAGATTTATTAGAATGTAGTCAAGGTTATTGTTCGGGAATGACATTGAACTCTGATTTAAAAGGTACATTGACAGGCACGTTAATCGTACCGTTGATACATGGTGTAGCCAGTTTTACAGATGTCAGCATCGATTCCATAGGAAGAGGATGGCAATTACGTGCTTCTTTAATGGGTCGATCTAGCTTGACTACCGGAGCTGTAGCACCAATGACTGATTCAATCTTTATAGATGTTGGAGAAGTCAGTACAATAGTACCATTTACTGGATCATCTTCAATGACAACATTTGCAACATATACAACATTGCCCACTGATCAAGTACCTTACAACGTAGAAAGAAATATTATTATGCAAGTACAAGATCTAGGCGGCAATCGTATAGCAGATGGTGGTGAAGCATTCAAAACTTGGACGTTTACTACAACTACTTCTGAAACGCCAACTGCTGTTGTAGGAGCAACTGTAACACAAGGCAGTTCAATTGGAACGATCAAAGTTGCATTAACTGGTGGTACTGTGACAACTGTAGTACTCTTGGCTGAATCAACAGTGACGTTTATCACAACGGCAGATTTAATTGTGAGTGGTACTACTGATGTTACAATAGCACACTTGGATTTGACAGCCGTCACTGATTTCTCCATCATGTCGGTGGAATTAATAGACATCAATACAAATCTACCTACTACAGATGGATCGACAGTGTCTCCTTCCTTTGCTCCTATTTATTTTGGTTTAGCTAATTTTACCAATGTCAAATGTTCCACGAGTAGAAGCAACGGGGTTCGATTGAAATTTTCAACGGAAACACCAGATTTATTATTAAACGGACCAAACACAACTAAGATTGAATGGTACAGTCCTGCAATGCGTTGTGTTGGACCTGCCGTCAACATCGTTGTTGCATTGGAAGATTTACCAGAAGTTGCTTCAATAGATGTGGTACAACCGGGTGCATTACTATTACCAATGAAAGTCAAGACAAGTAATGAAAATCAATTTGTTAGTATTGAATCAGACAGTACATCAATCTTAAACGTTGTGAATAGAGGAGACGCAGTAGTCTTTTACACTGATCAATTTGTTTCGAGTAGATATTTAATACACACTGGTAACGACTACACGGCATTTAGTTTACCCTTAGATCGACCCTATTCAGAGAAACTATGGGCAATAGGTATCACCACATCTACAATTACAGAAAAGAAAGGTGTTGTAGTATCACAAAAAGAATTTACAGTAGTCGTTGCATCGCAAACTATTTCGGAATTAGCAGATGTAATTGTTACACAAAGTAATGCTGCAGGTGTCGTTACAGCTACTGGTACATTAAAACTTGCATTGACTGGTACTACAACTACATTTATCATTTCAACCAGTTCAGACATGAGTTTTACACCAGATGCTACTCTGTTAATTGGTAGTACAACTGTATTGTTGAATACAATTACTACGTGTATCAATACATTAGATATCAAAGGTACATTAGCAACAGCACTAACAGGAGCAGGAATGACAACGGTAATGATACAAACAAATTCGATTGAACATGTATTTGTAACTACGTCTAATATAATGGTTGGTACTTCTACACTTATTTTTGCCAATATCAATACAGCCAGTGTAACAAATATGAATGATGGAAATATGTTTGTACGTCAAGTATCAACCGGTGGTAGACCATTGCCACAGCAACCAAGTCTAATTGTTACAGATCTATACAATACACCAGTACCCTTTGATTTCACTAGTACGATACATACTACACTGCGACCTACCCCTTCTTCGATTGATTGTGGTGGTGTATTATCCAGTACAAATCGAATACAAACCATAGCATGTGATGCAGATGGTAAGTTTCGTCAAGGAGTCATTTGTTTGTATTTTGATCAGTTTTTCAATTCTTTTGACAAAATTTTGACATTTTTTTTTTATTTTAATTTCTTTTTAATTTTTCATTATATTCCTTTGAATAGGTACATCTACTACAGGTAGTTTTGCATTATCTTTCATGGGAGAAGTGACTGGTTCCATTCTTCCCAACGACAATGCTGCTACAGTACGCAATCGATTAATGAGTTTGAGTAGTATTACAACGGTTCGTGTAAATGTATTAATCTCTTTGCAAACAGAATGGAAATTAATTATTACAGCTCAAGACATTACAGAAAACGCTAATGTTGTAGTCACGCAAACAATAGATGGTGTTACAAGTACCGGCACATTAAAAATAGCGACAGGTACCGGTACTACTTCAATCACGATTGAAAATGATGCAGGTGTTACCTTTTCAAGCACGGCAGATGTACTCATTGGCAGTACTACTGTTTTGGCTGCAAATATTCAAACAGCTACTAATAATATAGGTCTAGTAGCATCCGAAAGCAATGACAAAGTTTGCGGTGGTACAAATAGAAATACAGTGCTTCGTATCTATTTCGATGAGATAGTTGGTTACCCTTTAGAAGACGACATGTTGCCTTTAGTTCAAGTACTATCTACACGAGTGCAACGCTTCACTTGCCGTTCTGATCCATTGTATGGCAATGCAATCGGTTCCTTTGCATTGACTTATGGTGCTACAACATTACCGATTTCAGTGACAAGTTCCGTGTCGAGCTTTACTTCGATTTTAGAAAATGTAGCTACTGTACAATCAGTAGATGTACGGTACGTCAACAACAACGCGTTGAATACTTGGCACTTGGCAACGACTACAAGTCTAACACCAACGGAAATCATTGGAGTGACTGTGACACAGAACGAATGGACATTTACTATTACTTCTGAATCTATTACACAAATTGTAGGAAGTGATGTAACGCAAGGATCTAGTACTGGTACTTTGCAAGTTGCATTGAATGGTGATACTACAGTTATTATTGTACAAGCAGCAGCCGGTATTTCTTTTGCGACGACAGCAAATTTACTGATAGGTACTGGTGCTACACAGACTACAATAGCAAATGCCAATCTATTGACTGCCAAGAACAGTGTATCTAATACTGGTACCTTGCAAGTTGCATTGAATGGTGATGCATTCACGTCTATTTTTATTTCAAGTTCATCCTCCATATTTACTACGACTACTAATTTAATTGTTGGTAGCACAACTATATTGCATGCCGATCTTACACTTGTAACACGTACACCATACCCATGCAGCAGTGATGGCAACACCCATGTGTTAATCACCATGGTAGATGTCAATGCTTTCAGTGACTTGAACAAAGGTACCAGTCTACTCAACAGAGCATCTATGTCACCTAGTTTATATCCATGGTCTAAAAATGAAATTCTTACAATGGAAGTTGCTGCTGTCTCTGGCACATTAACAGGAACAAATATATTTGTATCAGATGTTTTGTCTGTCCAACAAGATCGTTTAAAACAAGGCAATGGTGGAGATACCAACGAATGGGCTTCGTTTCACATCTCTGGTAGTGCACATGCTATCTCTAAAAGTGGTACCATTAATTTTCAACACAAATTAATTAATCGACAAACAGAAAGAAAAATAAGTGTGGATAAAAAATGTAATGTTCCATACGAATTGTTGTACACTTTAGTTAGCAACGGTGGTACCATCATACCAGATCCATCCTGGTCCAACAACATTCAATCTGCTTCCTTTACAATCTACAGCGGCGCAGCACATCATCTCAGTGTCATTCAACAACCCGACTTCGTTTCTGTATGGCCAAGTGCTACAATTGCAACCAAACGTACAATGGAACTACAACCAAAAGTAGGTATCTATGATGCTGGACATAATTTAGCAGAGTGGGTCACAAACACACCAATTGTAGCAAATTTAGAAATTCATTCAGATGCAACTGGTGGAGCATCTAGTGGAAGTGATGGTGTCTTATCTACAAGTATGGATAGGAATGGAATACAAATGAATAGTGATTCTGCTGCTGTTATAAATACAATCAAAGGTATTAGTACTTTTTCAATGCTTCGAATGCCATGGAATACAAATATAAAACGTATAGGTAGATTGTCATTTAATACAAAAATTAATGTCGATGTTGCAACTTTGTATAAGACTTGGACATTTACTATGACGAGTGCAACACCAACAGCTGAAACAGGAGCAACTGTAACACAAGGCAGTGCAACGGGCACTTTACAAATTGCGTTGACTGGCAGTGCATCCACATCTGTTGTAGTGACAGCACTCTCCACAGTCACTTTTAGCACAACGGAAGATCTGAATGTTGGAAGTACAACTCTAGCACATGCAAATTTAATTACAGTTACGTCGACAAACAAATATTCCAATGTACCTTTACCACAAGGTTTAGTGGGATCAAACAAAATAGGTAGATCTTTAACATTTCCAATAGTAAGCTCACCTCATACAATTCGATTTATAACACAACCTTTGATCTCCTTGGACAACAAGGTACCTTTTACAATTTCAGGAGAAGTTTTAGACATGTATGGAAATCGTGTCATTCAGTATGATGACGCTACAACAGGTTTTATAAATGGTGAAAGTCTACCAAATATTCATGTAGTTTTATCGACTTGGCATGATCCAAGATGTCCAATTTTTTGTGCTACATTAAAAACAGAATGGGTTATAACGATTGCAGCACAAGCTATTACAGAAAATGAGGGTGTGACTGTAACACAAGGTACAAGTGTAGGAATATTGAAAACTTCATTAACAGGAACTGGTATGACTAGCGTAGTCATATCAGCTAGTTTTGGTGTTTCATTTATTACTACTACTCATGATCTTGTCATTGGAAGTACTCCAGTAGTTCATGCAAATATAAATACAGCAATTCAAAGTAAAACAGCAAATCGAGGAATAGTAACATTTACTAATTTAATTTTAACATTGCCATCTAATTTACCAAGTGATGGTACGAGTGATAGCAATGTAGATTTGTATCGAAGAACAGTACAAACAGTATTGTTGTTGGAAGAAGGAGATTATCGTGAAACGACTGGATGGTTAATAAACATAAATCCAACTGTAATGAATGAACATGAAAATGTCATTGTAACACAAGCCAATGGAAAAATACGATACGTGTATACAATTGCAGCACAAGATATTACAAAAAATGTGGGTGTGACGGTTACTCAAGGTACAAGTACAGGAATGTTGAAAACAGCATTAACTGGAACTGATGAAATCAGTGTTGTAATTGAATCTAGTCTTGGTGTATTATTTAATACAGCGGTCAATTTAATTATTGATAGTAGTGGTGCATCTCCTGTAACTGTTCTTGTAGCAAATTTAAAAAGTATCAGTTCAACGACTACACCACACGCACAAGGTACATTACGTGATTCATTGTTGTCTGGGGCAAGTTTACGTTCCATTTCAAGTGTAGAGATTAATTGTTTGGCAGGAATAACATTTGATACATCTGTTGATTTAGTTATTGGTGAAACAATTATTTCACAATCCACATTAACTGCTGCAACAGTATCATCACCTCAACATTTTCGTTTAAATTTAAATTTATCTACTATTGACAGTGGTCGTGTACTACGTGATTATTCTACGACCAACATCGCATACGATAGTTCCGCTTTAGCGTTGAAAGAAATATTGCAAGCCATACCACACATTGGCAGTGTAGATGTCACGAAAACATCCAGAGATCAAAAATACATAGATACGTGGAGCAGAGCCAATTACACAGCATGGCAAATAACATTTCTCAGTATGGACGACGACATTATGCCAATGACTATTCGTGAAAACAATGGTAATGCAGATATAGTTGTCCAAGAAACAATGGTACCGAAACATTACAAATTAGAAATGGTGTTGAATTCTCCATTAGGATATTTTCCATCACGTGGATTTCGTTTGGATTCTAAAGTAACAAACACGTTTACTATAACAGCACAAGGAATTACTGAAAAAGAAGGTGTGGTTGTAACGCAAGGTCTAGTGAAAGGTACTTTGAAAACTACATTACAAAATGAATGGACAATGACAATTACTGCACAAGCCATAACAGAAAATGTAGGTGTGACTGTTACGCAAGGCAGTGCAATTGGTACTTTAAAAACAGCATTGATTGGAAATGGAGTGACTAGTGTAGTTATTTTATGTGATTCAGGTGTTGTTTTTTTGAACAATGTGAATTTAGTTGTTGGTAGTAGTACGGTAGGAAGTGGTACTTTGAGTACGGCAAGTAACAGTGGGAGTAGCACGGTAGTAGTGGTGAAATCCAAAGTTGGGTCCGTGTTTGATGTAGGAAGTGATTTGGTTGTGGGAGGAACTACTGTTGTGCAAGGAAATTTGGGAAGTGAAGTTGTTTCGGTGACGGTTTAAAAAACAAAATTACAAAAAGAAAAGCAATGTAATATGTAATATAGACTACATAAATTTAATTACCGATGGTATATTAATATACTATGCTAATAATACGATAATACAACGTAAAATACAACAATAATAATATACAATATACACTGTAATATACAATAAACAATAAAAATTTAAAGAACACATAAAATAATGTTTAAATAATATTACCATGGTACAGTACATATTACCTATCTCTATACTATTTCAAATTCTAATGAATATATTCAACTCTTGATTTCGCTGACATTTCCAACACTTGCACTAAACTTTTTCCAATCTCACTGTTTATAAATTTAGGATAACTTTCCGTCACTAAACTTTTACGTATCATATGTTCCACTTCTTCAAATGAATCGGATAAATTTTGTAACAATCTACGAAATGGAATTTTTAAATTTTCATCATTGTCTTCAATCATTTGTAAAGCCGCTGCCTTTCCACTATTCTTGATAATTTTTTCTACTAATAAATCATTTCTTTCCATTGTATTTCTCATTTTACTGGCTTTTTTTTGAATGTCTAACAGACTCGTGTACAATCCACGAAACGTACTGTTAATTTGTTGTTTCGTATACAACTTGCACCAATATGGATTGGAGAAATATGCTCTTACAATATCACGTGCTCTTCCTATCATTTCACCTATATCTAAATCTCTCAAACCAGTTTTTATATTAGATCTACCGCTTGGACTCATTAAAGTAATTGGCATGTTTCCACTAAATGTTTGCCATGCATTGACAGTGTGACAGGCCCGTGCAAAAGTAGGAACCCCTAACGATGCATCGGTAGAAGGCAAAGGAGCAGCAGCGTACCCTACACCTCCTACACCTACTATTGTTGCGACACCGGATCCACCTGTACTGGATTCCGTTGGTATTAATGTAGTTTTAAAATCTTCAATATCGACCAAAAAACGCATGTTGTCCAATGTAAATTCATTTGCTAAAAATCGACGAAAATATTTACTGCACAATGGATCCGCTACACATGTTTCAAAACGTGACAATAATTGTGGTCCTTTGTAGGAATAGGCACTGATCACACTGTGTTCTCTTAATTTATCGGCACCCATTTGTAACGTCAACATCACCGGCATCGATATACTGGCGGTATGAATCATTAAGACCATGATTAACAACAACCAATTCGCATACAACTGTAATACACAAGCTTGCAAATTATACGTACCAAAAAAAGCTTGGCTACCTACTCTGGATTCAAAAAAAGAAGAAACACATCCTAATTTTCCAGCAGACATGGTGTTTTTAGCGTGGTACAACATGATCACGTGTGGTAACATAAAAGCAATGGCAATGACAGCTACGTAAGACAATTCGCTTCGAATAGAATGTTCATCATTGATTTTTCTCAACAATAGTAATGTCACAATCATAATTACTGTTGCACCACCGGCTGCAACTAAATATGCGGCGGCCCCTTCTCTAGCGATGCATCCCACTTCACCTACTTCTCGATCGTAGCTATCTTGAACGACGGCGACAGTTGCACCCATAAATATGATGAACCAATAACTTCTTCTTACTAAATGTGATAACAATACACCAGCACAACAAGCGTCACACAATTTGTTCTTTTTTTTGACTTTTTCTTTTTTTATAATCGTGGAATATCTTTTACTGTGTGAACTTAAGCGATCGGATAATTCCATATTCAAATTAGAGCAACCAGCATTTAATTCTTGTTCCAACAATTCAGTACTAGGCAATTTTTTACGATGTTTTTTGACACATATTTTGGTTTCTCTTTTACCACGGGTAGTTGCAAACGATGATTCATTTTGTTTCACATTGTTAGAATTTTCTTTTGGTAAGACCGGAATTACATCTTGTACCATTTCTAAAACAACGGAATCGTTGGTTGTTGGATTTCTTGAATCATATTTTTCATTGTCTTTGGGTCGTTTTTTCTGTTGCTTTTTTTTCTTTTTTAATTGTTCTTTCAATTGTTTTTTTAATTTTTTCTTTCTTTCTTTTTCCATTTTTAAACGAATGGAGGTCAATGCCGCTACTGCTTCTGGATCAAAACTACCGTCTTCTCCTTCTTCTTCTGCATTTGCCAGCAACGTTTTTAATTCTTCTTGTTTCATTTTTTTCAACATCTTTTTATGATATTTTTCAACTGCCCACAATTCTAAACCTCTTCGGATAAAAGATAAAAAGTAGGCTGGATTTACAATATAAGCGATACTTAGACTAATGAAACAGGGCCACGCTTGTACACCCGTCAAATAATATGCACCTACAATATGTGTGACTATTAAATATCCTAAAAAAGCAACACCCAAAGATAATTCAGGTTGTCTTGATTTGATTGGATTCACATCTAATCTGGACCAATACAAAGCAGACGAACCAAAAAAGTAACAAGTGTAAAAGATCCAAAACGTATACATAGCATGACCTTGTGGTACATCAATCACACGAGCATGATGAATTAAAAATAACATAATAGCAAAGACGACAAATGCTGCTAAGAGTAATAAATAGACACGTGCATCTCTTGGTGTTAATCCAGATTCTTGTCCTACTATACCTTCTTTGTTTTGCCACAATTTAGCAAAGATAGGAATGAAAATCGCACTCAATACAACGACTACAGACCACCCACCGGCTACAATTAAGGGTAACCAAGGATACGTTCTGGTATCACCACCTAAGACACATCCGTCGCAATATCCTTGACACAAATCTTTTGTTTGACGATTTGTTTGTGTTTCAAAATCAGATTGACATGTAATCGTATCATTAAATGGAGTTGTTCCACCTAACATGGGTGGTTGAAGACCGGATCGTTTACGCAGATCACGTGTTGTTGTATACGTTAAATTCATAGCTGCATAGGAATTCTTAGCAGAATAAGCCAACCCTAATTGTACTTTGATCGGATTTTCTACACATCCAGTTTCTTCAGAACAGATTCTTGCGGTAGGTCTTTCATTCCCATGCAGCGTGTGAATCCTATTGAAATAAAAATAATAACCAACAAAAAATATAACAGGTATGATTGACATGACTAATACACTTGGTGTTATATTTTTAATGGTAAGGTGTGAACATAATCCAGTTTTTTTATTATTTTTGGCTGCTAATTGAGATGATTCGCGTCGTTTTTTTTCTAAATCTTCAATGTTATTGAGATGAGTTTCACTTCGAATCAAGGCTGCGGAAGAGACTGATTGTTTTTTATCTTCTTTGTGTGTATTGGAGACTTTTTTATTCATTATATCTAATTGTTTTTGCATGGGATTGTTGGTTAATTTTTGTGCTGTAGTTGATTTGGGTATATCATTGTTTCCGTTGTTTTTGGTTTTAGATTCGGTGATTTGATGATGGATCATATTTAGTGTATCGAGATACTCGACGCGGTTGTTAGGAGTAGTAGATTCTGTGTTTGGGGATACGGTTTGAGTTGGTCGTTCTAAACTTTTTCTTCTCATGCCTTTTTTGACTCCTTCTTCAATAGAAGTAATTTCGTCTTTGACCGAGTGTCCGTTCGGGATTGTCCAAACGGTTGAATCGAGATCAGGATTGTGGAAGTAGATGCGACCGGAATTTGGCGTACGAATTCGTGTCCATTGTTGTTTTGGATCGTTGGTCGACATCTTGTTAAAAGAGAAAAAGAGTGATGTTGCCGAATCCAAAATTAAAATATCGTATCGACACCTTCCCAACAAATTTGATTTTTTTGCTTTTTTGGTACTGAAAGTACTGTAAAAGGATTCAAATCAACCAAGCATAGCCAAAATAAGTAAGGTTGGTACTTCACGCTTTCAACAGGTTAAATGTCATCCTCTGACGAAGGCAATTGGGACAGTGATGGCTTCGATTGTGAACCTGTTGTTGCTGATAAAAATGCTGAAGATATAGATGTATTATCAAAATCAGCAAGCACCAAACCAGACGATGATGCTATTAATACAGAAGAATGGTTTTTAGATAAACCAATTGAAAAGCAAGCTTCAATTGAACCCACCAACACCAAAGAAGACAACCGACCACCACTTCTACTCATCGACTTTACAGTATTATCCAATGGTGAAATTCATAACAAAAACGATATAAATTCTGTGAACAATCCAGATGCTAAACGAATAATGTTAAAACAATGTACAGTAAATTTTGTCAAATATCGTGACGATACAAAATTAATAGAGACTGGAACAGTGAGAAGTTGTGGACAATCGGTGTGGCGGGATGCATTGCAAGAATTGCGGCGTGAACACGTAGGACATTTTTGGGCGCCGGTGTTTCCTCCAAAGTAGGATTTTGATACATGCAACGACGACAGATATCGACAAAAAATTAAATTATATTTATTCATGTCCTCATGTGGTGTGATGACCACAGTCGATGGCACAGTCGATGGCAAAGTGTCACTCTGACTGCGATATAGTCAAGCGATTGAGGGAGGGACCATGAAGGTTTCAAGCGTTGGAGGTTCGACAGGATATAAAGTTTACATGGGTCTGATACACACTAAGTTTGCGGACAATTAAGATTGTGGACGGGTTACAGTACATGTAGTCAATAACAATATGTAACGCGATGGATTATAAATAATAGACACCCTCACTACATACATCTTCGTAGTTAACTATTCGTCATCTTCCTCGTCTCTACCATTCTGTCTACTTTCCAACTCCCAAAAATGATCCATGAAATTATCTTTGTTCACTTCGGGTCTCTCTGCACAATCTTCTCTTGGCCAACATTGTTTTAAAATCTGTTTAT
>Ga0075441_10000549_pt1 | contig 19098 bp, 22 predicted proteins | sample CoawatmetaG00DNA_FD_71582 | JGI IMG/M metagenome (GOLD analysis project Ga0075441, IMG submission 71582) | Marine microbial communities from the West Antarctic Peninsula - Coastal water metaG002-DNA | ecosystem: Environmental > Aquatic > Marine > Coastal | place: Atlantic Ocean: West Antarctic...
ACACCACTCTACATTATGGTTGTCGTCGGTCTTCATTCCCTTCTCTACATCAAGCACTGGGATCATATCTCCACACTCTAGCCCAACTTTATTAAGTTGCTTGAGGAAATTATCTGCTTCCTTTTCCCAATCATTAGGGTCATCAGGTGAGGTATCAGGACGACCAAAATGATAAGCGCCAACTATAACGCCCTCTTTTCTTGCATCTTCAAACTTCTTCTCATGCTTTGGGTTAACATGAGTTGTCCCCTCGGACACTTTAATCCAAGCATATTTTACTCCTGCATCAGCAACCTTTTTAAAGTCCACTGTACCGTTCCAACTGGATAAATCAATGCCGGGTAAGACTTCAATCCCCAAAGAACCTAGTGTTTGGGGACCAGCAATTCCATCTACCGCTAAACTATTATCATCTTGATACTCTTTTACAGATTTTTCTGTTCCAGAGCCAAAATTGCCATCGGCGCTGGCGTTGACTTTTAATTGGAGCCTAACAACTTCTTGTCCTTTATCCCCTTTTCTTAATGTGTATTTAAAACTCATTTTTTTCTTCTCCAATGTTTTCTTTTAAATGCTTTTCATGCTCTTCAATGATTGCCTTAAGCCTGTCTTTGGATACTACGTTTAAATGGTATGGCTTATATTCTTTTAAAGTGTAGTCATTGCCAGAAAGCTTTTTGCGCCAACCCATCGTTTCCTCATAAGCTTCATCATCGTGCCACTCGACAGCATAATGCGCCCATTGGATGGCGTCGGGGGCCCACTTATCTTCCCTGAGTTTCTTGGAAACCACTGTTCCAAATCTCGTTAACCCGTGATAATTATTCCACACTAGATCTCCAACTTTCATTCTTCCTCCTTTTCTTTTACTCGGTAAACTTCAATTGGTTCGAACCATACAACTATATCCATGCCGCCAGTTTCATAGAAGGCGCCTGAATAATTCTCAGCAATATTTTTAAGTAGCGAATCCATGTCCAGTGCCGCTGGGGCAGTTTTAATTGGTTCGCCGTAAATGTTCATTGGCCAGTGGCGAAATTCTTTTTTTAATCCCTCGGGATCTTTAGTGATATCATATACTCTATTAGCATCAACAACGGTGGTATATAATGTGCGACTTTGTTTAACAATGTTTTCTGCATGATCCAAATTTATATAGAAAAAGACTCTTGGTAGATTAGAAGCTTGGAAATCATTTCTAGTAAAAGTATTTCTATCTGATAAAAAATATTTAGGGTTTAGAACAATTGAATCGTTCTGCCCCCTTGAGAAGTGATATAATTCTAGCTGACCACTGACACCATACTGTTCAAGGTTTTCTTGAATAAGATAGCTTTTCCAGCTTTTTAAAAAATCTTTCATCCTTATTTTTTACCTTTGAGCCTCTCGACCAATTTCTTAACAGCCCACTTAGAATTCCTAGAAAGGTTTTCATAAGTTTCTAAACTTTCAGAAAAAGTCACTGGTCGACCACTAACTCTAGACATAAACTCTGCCTCGTCACCCATTTTTAAAGATCCAACACTTTCCTCTGAACCATATGTCGGATATTCCCCTTCCGGACTTGTTCCCAAAAGATAAGCATTTTCAGCACCTTGAAGAATTAACAATACAGAATCTTGGTTATATTCTTCCCCTAAACCGCTGATAACTTCTATAAACTGTGGATCATCCTTGCGATTGGAAACAAAGAAACTTTCTTCGCTTACCTCCATAGCTTTCGGTGTCTGAAAGTTCTCAATGTAAGAGCCCGCCACCTTTGTTACGCCATAGCCCCGTTCTAATAATCTTGCTTTTAATTCTCTATTTCTCTCATAATTTTCTGCTCTTGTAAACTCGTTTCTGAATGCAGAAAGAATTGAGCTATCATGCTCGGTCATATGTTTATAAAGTCGTGACAAAGAAGATTCTATAAGAAATCTTTGCCAGCCTTCTATTATTTTTTCCATTTGTTTGCCTCCTATAAGATATTTTTATTTCGCATCGTATATAGTTTGGGTTTGATCTCATCGGCAAAGATAACAACAGCTGAAGGGAATGGTGCTGCATTTTTAGAATCGCCAAACTTTAGGCGTCCTTTGATAAAATAAATTTCATCAGCTTTCATACAGCACTCATGCCACCATTGTGTATCTGTTCTAGCAGGTAACAAACATATTACTTTTGTATCAAGTTTTTTAGATTCTTCAAAAGCCTTTTTAACCCATTTAGAAATGATACGACCATACGGAGGGTTCATAAAAACCGTGTGACCGCCCCAATCTTGTACCAATCCATCATCTTCAACTGTAAAATATTTATCACACTTAGAATTTGTTTCCGTGGCACAAGGATCCAAAGTAAAACTATACTTCGCATCCAACCTATCGAATAGATCGTTAGGAGTTGACCACTCTATCGAATCAGAGCTAAAAATTGTTTTTAATACAGCCCTATTCATTATTTATCTCCCGTGCTTCCGAAACCACCATCACCACGCATAGTGTTTGTATTTAAATCATCATCCATAACTTCTTCCACTCCACAATGCACAATGGGAATTAATACTGCTTGTGCGATTTTATCACCGGGCAGAAGAAGCTGCGTTGAATAGCCTATATTGTGCAAATTAACGTATACTTCTCCATTGTAGCCGGGGTCGACCACACATGCACCAGTAATTAGTTGTCGCTTATAAGCAATTCCCGATTTATTTTTAATTTCCAACATGTAACCATATGGCACTTCTACTTTAATGCCGGTAGGAATAAGCTTTGATTCTTTAGGGCAAATAGGATATCCTTCTTTGTCAAAGACATCTTTTCTTTCGCCATTAGGGCAATAAAACAAATCCATTCCTGCGTCACTTTCATAAGCGCGTTTGGGTAATTTAGCATCAGTTCTCAATCTGTAAACTTTAATATTCATTGTCAGCTCCTTTTAGCCTAATAGTTTCCAATTTCCTAACCCACCTCTTGTGGAAAATCCCCATTGTCCTTGGTGAGTCAGTTTAGCCATGTATGGTCTATTAATATATATTTTATCTTTTGTCGGGTCAATACCCCAGCAACGAATATCTGTCATAGCTGAGTTTTTATCTATAGTCTTTACGATATAATAAGGTCGACCCTTCACCGTTTTGCGCTCAATGATTTCCCTAGGAATAAACCATGCAACTCCTAAATCTCTATCCCACTCTGATATTGTTGGAACTTTGTGGTATTCCAGACGTTTAAGTGTATCACCTGTTAAAACTAAATTAAATGGGAAAACACCCGTAATATCAACTTTCGTCTCAATATACTCATCGCGGGTAAAGTCTTCAATGTCTTTATGCTCTTCAATTAGTTCAGCTAATTTCTTTTTGGTCTTCGGTCTGTTATCTGCAACAACAGTCCAAAAATGTTTAAGATTGTTAAATCTTTCGTCCATCAAGTTTGTTAAGGCTTCTGCTTTGATAAGCGCATTGATTGCTCTTTTGTTTAGTTTAGAATAGACAATCTCCTTATTAAAGAGCAATTCCTCAACTGTGTTAAAAGGTCGGTGTTCGATGATTTGCTCAATCGCTTTTTCTCCTAATCCTTTAATGGAGGTCAAAGGCTGAATTAAAGTTTTGTCATCATCGCCAATAGTCCAATCAATCATGGACTTATTAATACTAATTGGTTCAAGCTTAAAGCCAAACTTCTTAGCGATATTAATAGCTTTTTCTTTTTTACTCTCTGGTTCTTTATCTAAGAAAGCAGCCATCCATTCTGCAGGATAATAATTAGATAGCCATGCACACTGAAAAGATATAATAGAATAAGAAACGGCGTGACTATTGCTCGTTAGAATGCCATTAGCCAAATAATACTGATGGTCTGTGTGTTCTACTTCTAGATCGTAAGTGTCGCATTCGCCAACTTCTTCAAAGGCAATTATTTTCGCCATATTCTTCTCCTAGTTTGTATATTCCTGTTAGATTATTATCAATTAGCTCTTTTAACTTGTCAAGTGTTTTTTGGTTAACCCTACCAGTTGAATTTGCCCAACAACTATAGCCTATTCTTATAAGGCATTTGTTTCTATTTTTTATGACCTCCTCCGTCGCCCTGTCACGGATGATCGTCTTCTCGATTGCTTCGCTGATTATTGGGCTATTAATATTCTTTTTTCTTGTCATATTCTCGAAATGAAAAGGACCATCTATCTCTATATATATATCTCGCGCTTTTGAGCAAAAATCAATCTGTTTCCTATCGCTCTTCCCGCTTTCTTTAAAGGTTTTGGAACGTAACATCTTACCCCACTCAAAAGTATTTGGGTATTCTTTCTGCAACCACCTCTGCATCCACTTTTCCGGCTTTGTTTTTTTCCATTGTTTTGGGGCTTTAAGCATCTTCTCCCAACACCTTGTTCGGAATTCTTCTGGATTATCTTTTCTCCATTCTTTTAATCTAGCGGCACGTTGTTCTTGAATGTCTTTTCTTGCCGAAGTCTTAATCGCCGCTTCAGATGCTCTTTTGCGGAATGCTGGTGTCTTGTTGAGTTCTCCGAGCAGTTTCGAACGTCGGTTCTTCTCCTCCGGAGAACTCAATATTGACTTCCTGACCGCATCTCCGTTGCGTTTTCTCATATTTAAAGAATGTGTAACAATCCCTTTCTCTTTCGCTGTTTTGTTATTGATTTGATGTACTTTCTTCAAGTGGTGCGAAAGAACGCTCGATGAATATTCACAATAGGGACACTCAACAAAGTCACCAATAGCTAACGCCCTCTTCGAACATTCTTCACAATTTCTTCTATGAAGATCGAACGATGCCTTTGATGGTGGGATATATCCACAAACTATAGAATTTCCAATTCTCTCTTTAAAATCTCGCTGATTGCCAGCATCTTCCCGCACTTTGTTCGGAATTTGTGATCCATTGTACACTTTACCTCCCTCCCGTCATCGAATTCAAATCTAAACACTTTCTTCTTGCCACTGTGGTGATTTTCTTTTACAGGAATAAAAATATCTTTTCCCGTTTGTTCATCTCTGGAACGAACAATATCACCAACTTGAACATCTTTGATTTGTTTATCAGCAACCCTTTTCCCGTCGCTATTATAAATAGAAACTTGTTCAGAAAAAGACAAACATTTATTAAAACCATAGCCTGAGAAGAACTCAAACTTCTGCCACATCTTATCTGCCCACTCCTCAGACAAACCTTTTTCTACGCAACCTGCAGTAAACTTAACTTTTAGTTTAGTTTTTTGTTTGGCTACTGCTCCTGTGCCTTTCTTTGTGAGAAGCTTACGCAATTTATTGCCTTCATCCAAACTAAAATCTTTACCTAGCTTATGCGCCAGTAACGCAATTTGCTCTTGAAAGATTAGAAACCCATATGTTTCTTTAGTTATTTCTTTAACAATGTCGTGACCATAGATAACCCCACTAGGGTCTTCTTTAGCCTTCATAAACGTTTCATGAACATTGGCTGAGAGAGGACCGGGACGATACACAGCTGTGATAGCTGCAACATCAATAATGTTTTTAGGTTTCGTCCGCTGACAAAAGTATTGGGCGCCTTTTTCAGCAAATTGAAATATGCCCGCCCACTTGCCTTTCCAGAATATGTTCTCATATACTTTTTTATCGTTAAGGTTGATTCTTTCTGGGTGTAGCTTCTCATCATAATACTCTTTAACCTGTTCAAAGGTTGGATTATCAATCCCGTGATGTCTCCGCAAAATATGTGTAATTGCACCTTCAATCATCTTAAGGGTTGATAGTCCAAGAATATCAAATTTGATAAAGCCCATTGGCTCTAGCTGTCTTACATGTTGACCCTCGCTCCATGGAGTTTGAGTGACACCACCACTATTGATCAGCGGCATATGCTTGTCTAAATCTTCGCCAATGACCACACCGCCTGCGTGTCTGGATACAGAGCGAACCTCACCGACTAATGCTTCTACGTGAGTTTTGATTTTAGGATACTTACGTAAGAAGTTTTTTAGACTGTCTGAGTATTCCATTACCTCTTCAAACGTCGGGGCATAAACACCAGCTTTAATACCATGTTTCTTTTTGGCTATCGGTGTTGCCTCCGCAATCATTTTAGAGGTTACAGAGTTAGCCTCCACAAAAGGAATATCATAAAGTTTTGCAATGTCTTTAATAAGAGAACGCAATTGCAGTTTATTAAAATTAGAAATTGGGACAACGGTGTTGGCTCCCCAATCATCAATTAATAGTTCCTTCAACTCCATTGGCGAACTAACATCATAATCAATATCTGGATAGTCTTTTGAGTCTTTTGTCATAAAACGAGAGAACAAAAGATTATATTTAATGGGGTCGACTTGGGTAATCCCTAAAGCATATGCCACTAATGAACCAGCAGCGGAGCCTCGCCCCGCGCCGGTTAATTGAACATCACTAGCTCTATCGGCAATTGCTTTCATTGTCAAGAAATATTTACTAAACCCTCGTTCACTGATAACACTAACTTCTTCTTTTAATCTATCAAGATATTCAGGATTTTCTTTTAAACCCAAGTCACGTATACCATCGATGCACGCTGCTACCAGCGCTCTATCGGGTGTTTGACCAGCTGGGACAACAAAACCCGGTAGACGAACTGTATTATCCGGCATAAACTTGTCAATACGATTATGAGCAATATGATGCGTGCGCTCAATACTTTCATGGACTATATCATCATTAAAGCTGTAACCAACCTTTTCTGAATAAGTTTTATAAGCCTCCCACATTTGATCGCCATTCTTAGGAAACAATTCATAACCAATCTCTTCTACTCCCGCAGGAAGTTCAGTACTGGTTGCCCACTTGGGAGTGCCCTTACCGAGCCATCCCAATCGTTTGTATAATTCTCTATCCTTCCATGCATCACGATTTGGATAGTGACTGTCCGCTGTGGATATTAGTTTGACACCATATTCACCACATACCTGAACTATTAATTTATTTAGATGATGCTGTTCCTTTATATTGTTCCATTGCAATTCGCCATACCAACGGTCACCAAAAACATCTAACATATTTTCAGTAGTATCGCGCATTACACTCAATACTGACTTCTCGCCTTGTTCTATATTCTCCCAGTAATTACCAGCATATACTCCTCCAAGGCAAGCCGACGCGGCGATAACACCGTCGCTGTGTTCTTTGAGTAGCTTATAATCCATACGCGGAAAACGATAAAAATTAGCTTCGCTATAGGATTTAGAAACTAATGAAAAAATATTATTAAGTCCTGTTTGATTTTGCGCCAAAAGAATAAGATGGCGCCGGCGATTAAGAACGTTTTTTACTTCACGCTTTGTGCTTTCATCTTCAATTGTGGTGCCTGCTTGTGACTTGTCAATCTTTCTTTTGGCTTTTTTATCTGCTTTGGCTTTTTCTAGTTCTTCACGCCATTTATCAATGCTTGGAAGAAAATAAGCTTCAATCCCAAATACTGGTTTGAAGTCTTTGCCGTCTTTCATCATTTGCTGTGCGTGTTGAACTTGATATGCAAACCCGTTCATGTTGCCATGGTCAGTTAACGCGAGGGCATCATTACCGTTTTCAAAAGCATAATCCATATGCTCGCTAGGGTAACCAAGTCCATCAAACGGACTACCAATGCCACTATGGGCGTGCAGTCCGACGAAAGGTATATTACTTTTAGTTCTATCCATTAATTCTCCAATATCTAGTTGTTAGTATATTTTAGTTTTTTTAAGGAGTCAAGACTGTTTGTTGCATATTCAACATCCACTCCAATAGGGAACCCTGTCTTTTGTGTTGCTGGGGGTCAATAAGTTTAAAAGTGTATTTTTTGAATACAGGATGGTTAACCATAAAGGGTTTGTAAAAATCCCTAACCGTTAATGTTGTGCTCCAACCTACTGAAGCTGCGGGCTTCTCATCTGTTAGTACTAGAGAAGCGCGGAAGTATTTATTCTCAACCACACAAAGTGCTTTTTTATCAAGAATTAGATTAGCTAGCTCAAAAGAATTAATTGTCATCTTAACTTAGGATTTTTTAAAGCTTCCATTTCCCAATCATGAAATTTGGTTCTTCCCAACTTTAACAATTGTTTTTTGAGCTTCGAAGCTTTGTTTTCGGGTGTGTTGCCAAATAATTTACCAAAGAAATTGGGTTCATCGAACATAGATTGAATCTCCACTTCAAAGAAACTATCTAAATTATCCTTTAACTGATTAAAATAGTCAAGTTGTTTTTCATCTTTGTACCCTTTATCTAGTGAATCAACACCATGCACAATGCAATCGTCATCTAGAGGGTTTGTTTTCTTATTTTTATAATTATCAAAGTGCCCAACATATGGATTATCAGATGACGGCGCTTCATCATCCGTTTGGGCGTCTATTTTAGCCCACCGACTTTTTGCGCCAGCTGACACAGAATTGCGATCTGATGTTATGTATAAATTTTTTGTAGCAGCAAAACCAAGAAGAGCATTATACAACTGCTTGCCATAGCCTTTGCCAATTGATTTTGTAACTGAATACGTATTAGAGCAGGCGCCGCCCGATACGCCTGCTTTTGAAAGCATAGGATTATAACTGGCATGTATATAACCAACTATTGCTTTGTCGTAAAGAGGTTTACTCTTTAGTTTGTTAACGAATTCATCAATTGAATTAGAGTTGTGTAATTCTTCTTTTATAAAGCTTAGGTTAGCTAAAGATAAACTAATTGTATAGTCCTTTTCAAAACTAACCATAGCTCCCATTAATGACTGTTGCTCCTCTTTCAAATACTGTCGCCAATTTTCAAGTAGGAATTTCATTTAGGTACCCTTATAATCCCAGTATTCTGGACCTTTTCTCATTTTTAAAACAGCTTTAGCTGCGTCTCTTGTTCTCTGTTGCGGATTATTGTCTGCTATATCCTGCAAGATATCCGAAGGAACAATCTGATGATATCTAACAATTCTTAAACCAACTCCAGTATATTTATAAAATTCTTCGCTAGCTAGCCATCTTAAAACGTATGTTGGAATACTCATATGTTCCATCGTCGCCATATCTGCTAATGAGTTTGCCATGGCATAGGGGTCTTTTAAAGAGTTCAGAATTTCCCTCATCTCATTTATCAACTGTTGTGAACCCGGTCCTTCAACAAGACGCATTTTCACCATTCTCTCTAAATCAAATATCCTAAGTTTCTCATATTTGTCATATGCCTTTGTTTGAATGAGCATATCATGCAGTACTTCAAAAGTTTCTTTATCGACCCGATCATCCTTCGAATCCATAAACTGGGATGTACCATAATGAAATTGATATTTGGCGCTTACCATTCCGTCAAGATCTGGTTCTTTTGCTGCAAAATAAAACAAAGGATCATCTTCTTTATAATAATCTTCAAAATAGTCTAAACCTGGAGCAGCAGTACACCACTCGGTATTTTTGCCGAGTTCGCAGGCTGCGCCTTTATTATGAAGTGCTGCAATAGTCCATTTGTTGTCATCTCTGAAGATTTCTGTACCTTGTTCTGCATCGTGATAGTTCTTTTTATCCTGTGCTTTTTGAATTTCTTCTTTTGCGGCATCTGTCATATCATCAAGATCTTCCATAGTCTTGATTTGCATTAGATCTTGTCTAGGCATAAACCGTTGATGATGGAAAAATGTTTCAAGGGCATGCCGTGTCGTAGAACGGCGTCTCCCGGTGTCCGCAAAGGAAGTCCGACCATTAATAAATGCAGCTGCAACTTTTGGATCTTCTCTTGACAACTTAAGCAGCCAGAGAACAGAAGTGCCTAGTTCGTTATCAGTTAAATCACTGGGGATATGATCGAGAAGATAATTTTTGAATTCACGATGTTGAGTGTCTATCGATGGAGCGTCCGGACTATTATTAGGATCATCCTGACCGTTATCATAACGATACGCTTTGATAATCTTTATAGTACGCTTAGAATTAAGGATTTCTTTTGCATCTGAAAAAGAAACTTCATTTAGATACTGGCGCCAATTTTCAAATAGTAGTTTCATTTATGATATTTCCTCTACCGCAGGTTCAGGTTCTTTCTGAAAAAAACTATTGTCTGGTTCAATATTAGGATATATTCCCTCTGCTTCTTCCATACTAATTTCATCGAAACCTTGTTTAAACCAAAACGGCGCCGACACATAGTTGGCTTCTAATGCAATAGGAGTGTTTGGTGCGACTTGAGATATAACATTATGAAGAAATTTCCAGGCGCCTCCACTGCCATCTCCCTCAATCCAATGGATCCATATAAAACCGTTTTGGGTCGAAAGAGAAGTTTGTTTTATTGGCGCCGGACCTGTTACTGTCACTCCATCTTCCTCACCACCCATTTCGACTAAAGCATCAATAACCTCTTCTGCTGGATCGTCATTTAAATACTCTCGCCAATTTTCAAATAGTAATTTCACCTTCGTATTCTTAACCTAATTTTATTTTCTTTTATAAAATAGTCTTTGCTCGCTTTGGATTCTGGATCAAATCTTCCTAAAATATGCTGCGTAGCTTTATCAGTTGAAAATTCAGGATCTAAATAAAGCATAATAGAATCATATAAATTATTAAATTTACCAGTTGGCATCTGTATAACACTGTTCATAACATAAAATGTCTTAAGGTCACTAAACTGTGGATCTTGAAACGGTTTCATTTCTTTTTCTTCTTTGGCGCCTTTTGCTTTTGCCTTTTTCGGACCCTTTTCTTTTTTCACCTTTTCAGGAGCTGGAAAGTATTTAAATGCCGAACCTTTTTTGCCACTAGATGTAATGCTTCTAATCCCAGGTGTGGTTATTTTTCCTTTTTCATCTTTAATTCCTAAAAGATATTTTGATGCATCTTCAAAACCTTTATTATCAATTGTATCAATAATTGTTCCAAGCCAGTCATCTTCATCTAATTTTTTAATTGCTCTTAAGTCATCATTGATCTCCGCAATATTTGTGATTGCTTCTCGAATCTGGTTAAAAGCAAATTGTGTTGTTACTCCCAATCCTGTTTCTCCAGTTTGTTTAATCTGGGATGAAACCCAGATTAAAGCTTGAAGTTCGTGTGGTAAGAGATTTAAATTTCTAGCTTCTTTCGCAACCATTCTTGCCATGTATCTATAAGAAACAACATTAGACATTAGTTGACCTTTAATACCATCCCACTCTTTTGCAGTAGAAGCTTTTCTTAGCGAGGGATAAAAAGCATCAATCATCCAGGTATCAATCGTAGAGTTCCACTCATACATTTCATTATAAGCAATTGCTCCAGTTTCACTTTTTTCACCAGCTAATCCTGGTGCAATAAGATTTAAAGCAAAATTAGGAACTTTGTGTGCGTTTGTAAATCCTCTAGATTCTCCTGCGGTTCTTTTTTCTGAGCCTGGAAACGTCTCAAGATATGCCATAAGACCTTCTGGATTTTCTAGGGCATCTTCTTGTACAGCCTTGTACATAAAAACCGCTTCCGAGAGATTTAGAGCGAACTTAGCACGTGGAGAGTAGGTGGCAATCAAAAGACCCAGTAAGGCGCTGTCGCGGTCACTCTCTGTCTCTCTATCGAGTAACTGTCGTATATCATGGTACCAATCTCTAGCTTCTTCATAAAGTCCGTCAGTTTCTTTTGTGCTTTCGACCAATTGTCTGAAGTCATCTAGAACACTTTGAGGTACTTTCATGACATATCCGGTTTCTTCAAATTCTTCAGCAGACATTTGACCAAGACCTTTTTCTAAGCCTCTGACAGCTTTTGGACCACCTTTGGTTAATTCTCCCTCTGGTCCGTAGTATTGTTTTCTAAGACCCATTTGTTCTGGACTAGCTTCGCTAGCTTGTTGTGATGTTAATCCAAGCTCTTTACCCGTTTGTTCTGCAACCTTTTGCATTGGTACCGCTAGTTCAATTTGTTCTAGGGATTCCGGAGAAACTTGTGGTGTTTCGCCATCTGCGCCTAAAACTTGTTTTGCAGAATTAACAATTTCAGCCATGGCGCTATTGAGAGCGTTAAGCTCGTCTGCGCTAAAAACAAATTCTTTTTCATTAGTTTTACGACGAGATGCTAAATCAATGGCATCTTCGCTTATATACTGTCGCCAATTTTCAAATAGTAGTTTCATTAGTCTTCAAATTCCCTGTTGTAATAACCATTGCTCGTGTTCTGTGCCTGGATGCATTTCTTCACACGTCGCTTCAGAGGGAAACCCTGGATGTTCGTGTCCAGCGTGAGGAGACTCCCCACCGAATTCTGGTCACTGTAATAGTTTTTGTAACTCTTCTTTAATAAGCTTCTTTAATAACGATTTTGTGATTTTCATTTTATTGGCTCCTTATATTAATTTAAATCCATCAAATTTGCTGCAGCAGCATTAGTGTCCATTAATGCCGCCGGTGTCCAGCTTCTAACTGTAGGACTGCCGATGCCCAATTTATCCAACATAAACCCAGGATCGATTATAACAAATTGTTTTTTTCCGTTTCGCATGGCATACCCAACGTTGTGTGGGCGAATATCCCGAGACGGAAGTTTAAACTGACCTAAAAGATCACGAATGTCCAAAATAAGAGGATCGTTAACTAGTTCTTTTCCTCTTTCTTTATATTCGTAGCCCATATCATGTTCTGCTCGATATTCTGCTCGTTTATTTATCTGTTCTGCTGCAACGTCAGGTAATGTTTTAGAGTCAATCAGTTTCTTAAACCAAGATACAAAATCTTCAGCACGTTCATGTTTCCAAACTGGAAAAAACTCTTGCATTGCACCCCAAGTCTTTATGGGGACAACTTTCTCTGATACGATCCAAAAATAATCTTCTGCACTATCATAGACTTTTACAACTAAATCTGAAGTTGTTTGAAAGGCCCCCTGCGCTTCTCTTTTGTTCATCTCTAGGATATCCCTACGATTCCTTGGACTCTCTAACATCCTAGCAGGGTTGGGGGTTTTAAGAACTAAATGTGGTTTATTGGGGATATCGAATACTGTTCTAAAGGTGCCTTCGCCTATTTTATTATAACCGGCGCGCTCCATACAATCATAAAAGTCATAGGCTTTGCTCGCAATGTCAACTATAATAGTTTTGACCCTTGGCGATCCTGGCGGCTGACGCTTTCTTGTTTCTGGTGGTCTTCTTAGATCTTGAATACACGGTAAATTATCTGGATTTGCGCCAAAATACTTTTCACGTGTTTCTTCTGGTATATCACCGGCGCGGCGAGGAGCAGTAGTAGATAGTGATGTGTTGACTGCAGCGCCAACATTTTTGGAGCGCGCTGGTTTAGCTAAAGGCGTTGCGGCAAAAGGATCGACTTCCTTTAAATACCTTCGCCAATTTTCAAATAGGAGTTTCATTATTATAATTAGTCCTAATTAATCATTCTTCTACATCTTTTCCCAGAGGATTCCATTCATTATAAGAAGATATAAACTTAGGAGGCTTTTTAAGTTTATGTTCGCTTCCCAACCAAAGCTTTAATTTATCCCAGCTGGATATATCATAATACCATGGAAGTTCCACCACCGTAGCGTCATCGGTAATTACTTCATTAAACACAAAATCGTGCGTAAAATAACGACCGGTGTATCTTTCTTCAAGAGGTAACCTTTCTACATTAGAATCATAGCCCCTAGCTTCATTCTTTCTAAATGTTCTTCTGCATTGTAGAAAATCTTCAGGAGTGAAAGTAAAAGGAAGATATAAACCATCTTTAAAACTCTTACCTTCATATGACACATAAAACGGGTCATTGCTACTAATCTTTGCTCTTGCATCACTCATGTAATAAGGAGTAAACATACCATAAGGAAAAGACACAAAATACCTGTCAGGTGTTGTCCATCGGCTAATTTGTTTTCCTACCTGATAAGAATACTGTGCGCCTGTAATGATGCTCCATGCTAGACAATCTCGTCTGTCAACATTTTTTGGCTCCATTGCACAATAATATATTGGTATTTCTCTGGTTTTAGGTATCTTGGCAAATTTGACGCTCTCATAATACTTAATTGGGTCTACAATGTAGTCCCCCAACCTATAACGAATAAGAGGCTGCATATCTTTAGGGCATACAAGCCAAATTGTATCGCATCCGGCAATAGCGCAATTAAAGACTGCTTTCTCTACTGCTAAGTAATTATGTCCAATTGGAGCAAGAGCATCGTGCCATGGAAAATTAAAATCTAAGGGTTGCCCAGCAACGGGGATGATTCCCGCTAAATTAAAATTATGCTTATTCTTGACTAATTCGTTAATTTCCATATATAAACTGTATTTTTTCTGTTTCTTTATAGCGGTCCATCTTTTTGTGGACAATACGTTTAATGACCTGTAAAGTTATAGGTGCGCGTCGTTTGCCATCGATGGATTTTCCTTTAAAACTGTTTTGTTCCAAAAGGTGTTCACTTTTAAATTTTACCATGGTATCGGAGTACTCAAAATCTCTGAGTTGAGTTTTGTTTAGCTGCGACAAAGCATATATTTCAGTAGCTACAATATTGCTTTCTTTTATAATGTGAAGTTTGCTAACTAGATTATCATCACATACAATAATTTTATGTTTATACGGCATTGCTAGCGACGTAGCTCTTAAAACATCTATGACCTTATATTCATCTATTTCTTCTATTGTGTCTGGTAGACCTATGATATTTTTATCTGAAAAAACACTTAAGGAATTGTATTCAACTTTATTAATAATGTTTCTCTCGCACACAACTTGTATAAAGTCGTCTGTGACGCGAATAGTCTTCACAGTATCTCCACCTATAACTGATCCATCTAACATTAATTTAGTATAAAGAAGCCCCCACGCGCTTTTAACGTGTGAGGGCTCAAATCTATCCGGAAAAGCAAGTTGATTTAAGATTATTTTAGTTTTATTTTGATAAGCATGTTGAAGAGACTTAACACAAGAGCCAATAGTGACAGGATATATCACTTTTGCTCTGTAGTTGTGGTTCCCCGTAGCGATGTGCCTTGCACAGCATCTAAAATTAGTATGCCTTGCTTCATTTCATCAGGATTGCTAGCGCTAGGAACAAAGAAATCATTTTTAACTTTAATTAAAGTAGTCATTGTCTGTTGTCTATGCACTTCTACCACTGCGGTATGATGGTCGGTTTGTGCTCCTTCTCCATTAGGGAAGAATGGCACGTGGACTGTCGCGGTTGGGGTAGCGAGAATGCTAGCATATATTAATACTGCTGTTGCCAAATCAATCATAATTATAGTCTCCTTAAAGCAATTTTTCTAACTATATTGCTGTGTTGTAAATAGTGCTACTCGTTGTTAAAGTCGTTATTTTAATGTCAAATCAACAGCCGTCTTCTTCAATTAAGTTCGCCTGCGCTCTAATTCGACGTGCCATTCTTTGTATTTTGCGAGCATACGACCAGCCTCTGCTTGTCGTTGCGCGGCAACTATAGCCAGCGTTATACCCACACAGAGCGCGTGATAGCTTACCACGACCAAACTTATCCATCCAGCGACGGAGCATTTTAGTTCCTTCATATATGCTAATTGGTGCAAACAACAGTTGCTGACAGTCTTTGCGCGGGCTGGTCCAACGAGGGAGAACCTGAGTTAAACCACAAGCTCCCCCTCCGCTAATTGCGCGAGGATTCCACCTACTTTCATAATGAATTAGCGCCACCAACACTTCGGGCTGAAAGTCTAAGTCTGCAGACGCATTGACTACGTGTTCCATTTGTTCACATGCATATTCTGCATTGGGCATGCCCATGTTTAATACGGCTATACAAAGATATTCAGCTATCATGATTTTTCATCCTATGCTTTTCAAAAGCTTTTACGGTAATTGGAAAAAGATCTCTTGCAATGTCTTTACACGCTTTAGCAACTTGTTGGATTTCCCATTGCGCTCCTTCGTGAATACGTAAATCAACAAATTTTAATAAATTGTTAAGATTGACGGTGCCATAATACTCAGTATACAAGTTTTGAGGTAATACTCCTCTTGCTTGCTCTCGACAGACACCGGCGTCTAAAAGACTATTATAAAGATAGATAGACGATTCATTATGCTCTTTGGTTACTTCAGAAGCCAAACCTAATACACCTTCCAAGTATGGATCAAACAAACAATCTGTTGAAGCTTGTCGGTTTGATTCACTTTGCTGTCTAAATAGTTTAGGTTCATAAAATTCTAAATTAAAATCTGTATACCGCCTACTAATTTCGTTATAAGACCACGTGCGATGGCGATGATGCTGAGAACGAATAAACAAAGGCACTTTGAAACGAAATGTAACGCTGCAGTGTTCTAAAGTGGATGTATGCCTATGTTGGATTAGGTAGCTAATAAGCTTTTCGTCTCTTTTGGACATATTTTCTACTTCTTTCCCAAAAGAGACTCTAGCGCTATTAACCACCGTACGGTCATCACCCATGTGTGCTACATAATCTACTTTGCCTATTTCATCACCGTATAGCTCAACGCTAATTTGCATTTTAGTCCTCTAGCACACCATATAGATGATTTTCCAGAATAAGCAAAAATTCTCCTTGGTCTACACTAACAACTTCAACCATAGACTGATTAACTACTACTAGTTTGCCTATATCCTCAACGTTTAACTTGGAGCAGTCCGAAGAACATTGTATAACCTCATACACTGCATATGGACTAATTTTAGCTGTATATTCTTCCGGCAAGAGAATTGTTGGCTTATCTTTAACTACGTCTTGAGGGATATCGCCTAGCAAAACGTGGCGGTTGATCGGAATGAAGTTCATGGCTGCTCCTGCGCTCCAAACTGTTTTTCAATGAGTTCGAACATATCATTTAGTTCATCTAAGTCTGCGGCTTGGTTATATAGACGAAATGCCCTTACAGCAGACCAAATCTCATCCTTACTTAGCCATTCATTTTCGATATACTCCGCGCGAAGTTCTTTCTTTTGCTCTTTATAGGGCTCCATGGCTTCTTCCAAAGCAAGCATGGATTTAAGATAGTTCACTACATATTGTTCTTTGGTGGCTTCTTCATCTACGGAATCTTCAATTACTGTTAAATTTAGCTGGCTCATATTATCTCCTTGTTAAAACCAATATTAGCATTATAATATAATATATTTAAAAGTCAAGTGTTGTTTTCAGAAACTTTTTTATACTCTTGTGGACAAATTCTCTTCACTCTTTAAAGAGCATCGATGGTACACGCACCGCCCGCACAAGCAAGTTCACCTTTAAGATCTGTATTATCTTCTAGTTCTACTACTTTTTTAAGGTCGATATCGCTTAGTTTAGAAATAAAATAGTTATATTGTTCTTCACTGCAGTCTTCGAAAGGCGCCTGAATATAAGTGCCGGCGTCATAGGGCAAAACCGATAAGCCATTATAAACTTTTCTATTTTCCCACATCCATTCTCCTACGCTATCCCATTCTTCCTCCGCAATCGAAATAGTCGCAGAAACGTTATGAGTGTTTTGCCCTCTTCTGTGACCATGTTTAACCCATTCTTGGCTAACATGTTTGACACGATTAAGAAGGTCCAGCGCTTTTTCATTCCTTAAAATAGCGTTATCAGGGGCTTTTTGTGGCACAGAAATAATCGCAGTATCATGAGGTCTAAAATATTCATCCTCAACAAGTTCAGGGTGATAAATCGCCATATGAGTATAAATGGATTCATTTTTACCGACTCTTAAACGACGAAGGTAATAATCGTTATGCCATGCATGAATACCACTAGAAGTGCCCAAAGTTAAACTGGTCGTTCCAGCTGGCTTTACACATGTAGTACGAGCAGCTGCATTAATACCAATAGCTTTAGCGGTCTTCTTATTTTCTTCTTTGACAATCTTGGCAGCTGCTTTCATATCGAGTGTTAAGACTGCTCCAGATGCAATGCCAGTCATGGATACGCCTATTAACGCGTCTTTTTCAGTATTCCTGCGCCATACATCACGTAGATAATGAAAATCAGTATAACTGGCTTGTAGGGTGCCTATGAACGTTGCGGCTCTTACGCGCTCTTCATAATCTTCTTGAGATGACACGTCAGAAACATTAATCTCTGTAAGATTGCAGAATTGATATGGTCTTAGTCCAATTTCGCAGCAGGGGTTGGTACCCCAATCTTTATCATTGGAAAAATAAAACCCTGGCTCTCCCGCACCACTAGCTTGGACGCGAGCCCACAAATCCATAAAAAAGTCTTTTGTAACGCGGTGGCGCATCAACACAATAGAATTATTTGCGCGTCCACGTTGAGGATTTTTCTCCCACCAATTTCCAGTTTTAGCTGATATCATCTCATCATCGCCTGCGCTAAATAATGAGATAAGGGCGGCTCTGCGAATACCACCAGCCAAAACAGCATCTGCAATATAACAGACCATATCGTGAACTTCAATAGATGTAAGTTTATCGCCTGTTTCTTTCTCGGCTAAAATACCCTCTAACTTAACGAGGCATTCACGAAGAGGTTGAGGTCCAGGCGCTTTGCCGCCAGAAGTGACTAGGCGTGCGCCTTTGAGGCGAATATCACTATAATCAAAACGAATCTTAGAACCACCCACAAAATAAGATTTCATGAGCACTTTAACCGCATCAGCCCATCCTTCAATGCTATCTCCAATAAGATGTCGTCTAGTGCGCTTGGTTGATGGTTTAACTATCTCTGGAAGCGCTTCTATATGATGGAATTGTACACTATAGCCAACGCCGGTGCCACCTAGAAGCAAAAACATTGTTTCACCAAAGGAACGCCAATCATCAATAGGCAAATATGCGCAATTAAATATGCGATTTGGCGCAACCTCAATAGATTTCCCGCCAAATTGCATGGAACGCATTGAAGGAAGCACTTTTTTGTCATACACAAACTTATAAGCATCATTGATTTGCTCACGTAACTCAGGAAACTTCTTAGTGTGCATCTTTTTGTTTCTACTAACTAATTCTTTCCATGTTTCTCTGCGGTCTTTAGTAGGTAAATATTTAGCATACTTCATATGCACTGTTATGTCCGATAAGATTTTATTAGCTAGTCCTTGCGTCATGTTTGCGTCTCCTTCATCATTTTATAAACTTTGCGTGCTGTGCTCATGTCCGACTTGTTTTTTCTGTCTTGCTCTTGTTGTTGAATTCTTTGTACATCATCTTGCTCTAAT
>Ga0075441_10000554_pt1 | contig 18998 bp, 17 predicted proteins | sample CoawatmetaG00DNA_FD_71582 | JGI IMG/M metagenome (GOLD analysis project Ga0075441, IMG submission 71582) | Marine microbial communities from the West Antarctic Peninsula - Coastal water metaG002-DNA | ecosystem: Environmental > Aquatic > Marine > Coastal | place: Atlantic Ocean: West Antarctic...
AATAGAAATACCCAGCAATCGGGCCAAGGCCTGTGTTTTAGTAATAGGGCGGCTGGTTTCTAAAATCTCTTCAATGAGCTGCTCGGCATATTGCCGCTCAAAGGCTTTCAAATCCGCCAAGGCATAAAAAACGTGCCGGCCTTGGTAGAAGAAGTGTGGGCCAAGTCCCAAAGCCCGCCATTTTTGTAGGGTGATGGGTGCGCGTTGTAATCGCTGCGCAGCTTCAAGGGTGGTGAAGTGTTGTTTATTGGTCATGCTAGTACTCCATACATTGGTAGTTAATGAATGAAGTGCCATGTACGCTCTGAGGCCAGCAGTTAGCAAGTGCTTAAAACGAGCAAAACCTAACGGACACAGGTTGACAAAAATACTTTGATCCAGAACCTGCTGCGTTTGTTTAAGCCAGGCGAGCATTTTTCTAGGAATAATTCTGAAAATGAGCTAGGGCTGTGAAAACTAGGTAGTTAATCCCCCCCCCTCCAAGGACTTTGTGCTAAAATTCTTGTTATGGACGGAATCTATCATTTGGTTAAAAATTGATCAATTTCCGTGCGGTAGCCTGCGCGAGTGAAAAATGCCACGCGATCAGAATCGTTCTATCTTATTACACCATCGAAGCCATTGAGCTTATGCCAGAAGCGTCTCAGCGTGACTTAGCAAAATACACAGGCATGAGCCTTGGCAAGGTGAATTATTGCCTCAAGGAATTGGTTCAAAAAGGCTGGATCAAAGCTCAAGAAATGCAACGTACTGACGGACGTTGGGCAAATCCATATAAACTGACGGGAAAGGGGCACGCTGCACAAAGCGAACTAACCCACAGTTTTTTGGCCTATAAAATGGGTGAGCTTGAAAGGCTCAGTGCTGAAATTGATCGGGTTCATCAAACAATTCGACGAATTGAGTGATCAATGAATGAGTGAGTGATAGGTTAGATTCCCTTTATTGGTAAGCAGCTGGAGGTTGGCCGTAGTGCTCACACCAAAGCGCTGTTAGAAACAAGATGACAGTTATATCGGTTTTTTTTAGGTAACCACAATGGTACAAAAAGTCAGAAAAGCAGTTATTCCTGTCGCAGGATTGGGCACGCGAATGCTGCCTGCGACTAAAGCGATCCCCAAAGAATTATTACCTGTCTATGACCGTCCTATCATCGAGCACGTGGTGAAATAGGCGATTGCAGCAGGCATTACAGAAATTATTTTAGTCACCCGCAGTGGCAAAGAGGCCATTGAAAACCATTTTGATGCTCACTATGAGCTAGAGCACCGGTTAGAAAAAAAGGGCAAAGAGACCATTTTAGGCACCGTTAAAAACATCATCCCTGCAGGGGTTAAGGTGACCTCCATTCGACAAAGCGATGCCCTAGGCCTAGGCCATGCAGTACTTTGTGCGAAGCACTTATTAGATGATGAACCCTTTGCAGTGCTGTTGCCCGATGTTATGGTGCTCGATAAAGAAACACGAGTTAAAAACTACAGCTTTTCATTGATGGTATCTGCCTGGAATGACACTGGCATAGGCCAAATCATGGTGGAGCGCGTTAGCTCAGATGCCATTGAGAATTACGGCGTAGTGGACTTAGGCACGCAGGCAAGTGAACCCTTTAAGAGTGTGCCAATAAAAGGCTTGGTAGAAAAGCCTTCGCCTCAAGAGGCGCCGTCCAATTTAGCGGTGCTGGGCCGATATATTCTTCCATCAGGTGTGTTAGCGCTGCTTGAGACCACCGTTGCAGGTGTAGGCGGCGAAATACAGCTCACTGATGCACTGGATGAACTGCTTAAACTTGATGGATTAAATGCCTTTGAGACCGACGCAGGCGTCTTTGACTGTGGTAATAAAAGAGGGTTCTTAAGTGCGAACTTAGCGGTGGGAATGCGTGATCCCCAGACGAGGTTGTTTATAAAAGCTCTGATTGAAAAGAGTGGCTGGTAGGGTTTGATAATGGGTTTTATCGATTATTGGTAATTAAAAAAAACAAAGTATCTCCGGAATTTCCGGAGTCTATAAAAAAATCAATCAACATTAATGTTGATAATATAAGAGCTTAATCATCTTGGATAAAAGAATAAAAATAACAGTAGTTGGATCGGGGTATGTGGGAATGTCACTCTCGGTTCTCTTGGCGCAGCACAACGATGTAACCGTGCTTGATATTGATGCTGAAAGAGTCGGCAAGATTAATAATAAACAATCCACGGTTGCCGATGCAGAAATTGAATTATTCCTGGCCGAAAAATCATTATCCTTGGCCGCCACATTGGATAAGCGGATTGCTTATGAGGGGGCTAGTTTTATTGTTGTGGCAACGCCCACGAACTATGATTCATATACAAACTGTTTTGATACTGGCTCAGTGGACGCTGTTGTTGAGGATGCCCGCAAGTTAAATCTTGATGCTCTTATCGTTATTAAGTCAACCATTCCAGTAGGCCATACAAAATTGCTTCAAGAAAAGTTCGAGACTGACCGAATTGTGTTTAGTCCTGAGTTCTTGAGGGAAGGCCGAGCTCTTAAAGATAACCTCTATCCGTCACGAATCATTTTGGGTAGCCAGTGCAAGGCTAGCGCAGAATTTGCTGGCTTGTTAAAACAGGGCGCAGAAAAGGAAAGTATTGAAACGCTCTTCATTCGATCAACTGAGGCCGAGGCGGTCAAGCTATTTGCCAATACCTATCTGGCTATGAGGGTGTCATTTTTTAATGAATTAGATTCATACTCCTTGGCACATGGTCTAGACACTAAAAACATCATTAGCGGTGTATGCCTTGATGAAAGAATAGGCGTTGGTTACAACAACCCCTCCTTTGGTTATGGTGGATATTGCCTTCCTAAGGATACCAAGCAGTTGCTTGCGAATTATGAGCAAGTGCCGCAGACGTTAATTGGGGCTATTGTTTCGTCGAATACAACTCGAAAAGATTTTCTTGCAAATGAAATTATAAAAATGAGACCCAAGACTGTCGGATTTTATAGGCTCGTTATGAAAGAGGGTAGTGATAATTTTAGATCCTCAGCGATTCAGGGCGTAATGAAAAGAATTAAAGCCAAAGGAATTAAGGTTGTTGTGCATGAGCCAACCTTTGGTGAGGATGAGTTTTTTGGTTCAAAAGTTCTGAATGATTTAAGTGAGTTCATATCACAGGCAGACCTTATTTTGACGAACCGAGGGTCAGATAATCTGAGGCATGTTCAGCATAAAGTATTTACTCGTGATATTTTCGGAGAAAACTAGGTGATGAAGAAGATTCTAGTTACAGGTTCTGCTGGGTTTATAGGGTTCCACCTTGCTAAAGGTTTACTTGAATTGGGGTTTGATGTTGTGGGTATTGACAATATTAACGATTATTATGATCCGCAATTGAAGCTTGATAGGTTAGAGAATTTAAATGCTTTTGTGTCCGAGAAGAAATTACAAGATTCATATCAGTTTACGAAGCTAGATATCTCAGACGAATGTGCGCTTAAGGATCTATTTAACCAGCATGACTTTGATATAGTGGTGAATCTAGCCGCCCAGGCTGGCGTGCGCTATTCACTGGAAAATCCGAAGGCTTATATCGTGTCTAATCTAGTTGGTTACGCAAATATTCTCGAATGTTGTCGCCATGCTAGCATTGAACATTTTATATTTGCCAGCTCAAGCTCCGTTTATGGTATGAATACTAAGCAGCCCTTTAGTACTTCTGACAATACTGACTTCCCTATTAGCCTTTACGCGGCAACAAAAAAATCTAATGAATTACTGGCCCACTCATACAGTCATTTGTTTCAACTGCCTTGTACGGGTCTTCGATTCTTTACAGTTTATGGCCCTTATGGCAGGCCGGATATGGCGTACTACAGCTTTACAAAAGCAATTCATGAAGGGCGCTCGATTGATGTTTTTAATCATGGAGATATGAGACGCGATTTTACCTATATTGATGATATAGTTGATGGAATTTTGAAGGTGGTTCAAAAAGTTCCTGGTCCAATCGAGAGGGTATCAACCAATGCAGTTGCTCCATTTAGAGTATTCAATATTGGAAATAACAACCCCGTACCTTTGAGCCGCTTTATAGAAGCGATAGAGGCTGCCATGTCAAAGCCAGCGGTGAAAAATATGCTGCCTATGCAGAGCGGTGATGTTCCTTTGACCTATGCGGATATTGATGACTTGGTTGATGAATATGGATTTCACCCTAGCACATCAATAGAGCAAGGGATTTCAAAGTTTGTTGAATGGTATTTGAATACTAACCCTCTTTAAGGGTAGGAAATTAATTGAATTTATATAGGATGGTTGCATGTTAAATAATAGTACTATTTTAGTAACTGGAGGCACTGGCTCTTTTGGTCATACGTTCATTCCTATGACATTAAAAAAATACAACCCTAAAAAAATTATCGTATTTTCCAGAGATGAAATGAAACAGTGGGAGATGGCTAAGCTTTTTGCGGATGATGACCGTGTTCGATTCTTTATCGGCGATGTTAGGGATCGTGAAAGACTATATCGGGCGCTAACTGGCGTTGACTATGTAGTGCATGCGGCCGCAACTAAAATCGTCCCTACAGCAGAATATAATCCATTTGAATGCGTGAAGACTAACATTAATGGTGCGATGAATGTTATTGATGCCTGCATAGACTGTAAAGTTAAGGGCGTGGTCGCTCTGTCTACGGATAAGGCAAGTAGTCCCATAAATCTATATGGTGCTACAAAGCTAGCATCAGATAAGTTATTTGTAGCGGGTAATGCATATTCGGGGGAGCATGGAACACGCTTTTCTGTCGTTAGGTATGGCAATGTAATGGGCTCACGGGGATCAGTTATTCCTTTCTTTGATCAAGTGAAGGCCAGCGGAACTGTGCCAGTGACGGATCCCAGAATGACGCGCTTCATGATTTCTCTGGAGCAGGGAGTGGAGCTTGTTTGGCATGCTTTTGACGATATGGTTGGTGGTGAAATTTATGTTAAGAAAATACCCTCTATGAGGGTAACAGAGATTGCGAGTACTGTAGCGCCTGATGCAGTTCAGAAAATCATAGGCATTCGGCCCGGAGAAAAGTTACATGAGCAAATGATTGGAGAGGAGGACGCTCCTTCAACCTATGAATATGAAGATCACTATAAGATTTTACCTGTTATCAATGGCTGGGCTGATGATCCTTTGAGAATTAAAGATGGTAAAAGTGTAACTTCTGGATTTACATATAACAGTGCAACAAATGAGGAGTGGATGACTAAACAGGAACTGCAGGTTTGGTTGAAGGCCAATCAACAGAAATTGGGGAAAATTTAACAGTGATTCCTTATGGTCGTCAAGATATCTCTGATTCTGATATCGAAGCTGTTTTAGATGTATTAAAGTCTGATTTCTTGACTCAGGGCTCTAAGGTGCCTGAATTCGAAAAAGCTTTAACTTCAAGCACGGGCGCTAAGCACGCTCTCGCCATGAATAGTGCAACATCAGCTCTTCATACAGCTTGCTTGGCGTTGGGGTTAGGCATAGGCGACAGGTTGTGGACGACGCCAGTCACCTTTGTGGCATCCGCTAATGCTGGATTATATTGTGGTGCTAAGATCGATTTTGTTGATATCGATCCTGCAACATACAATATGTGCCCCAAAAAACTTGAGGAAAAATTGATAGAGGCGCAGTTAACTGGAACTTTACCGAAAGTTTTAGTACCTGTTCATCTAAGTGGCCAGCCATGTAATATGAGAGACATTCAGCGTCTATGCATGAAATATGGCGTAAAGATTATTGAAGATGCGTCCCATGCCATTGGAGGCCGCTACTTAGAGGGGCCAGTTGGGAATTGCGCATACTCTGATATTACTGTGTTTAGCTTTCATCCCGTAAAAATTATCACTACAGGGGAAGGTGGAGCAGTACTTACAAATGACGATCAGTTGGCAGAAAAAATGGGACTCTATCGGGGTCATGGTATTACACGGGATCACAATATGATGACTGGGCCATCACACGGCTCATGGTATTACCAGCAAATTGAGTTAGGTTACAACTATCGTATGACTGATATTCAGGCGGCACTTGGTGTATCTCAAATGCGTAGGCTCAGTGAGTTTGTGTTAAAAAGGCATCTAATTGCTCGGCGGTATGATCGTCTTCTGGATGGGTTGCCTGTCGAAATTCCTTATCAATTGGAAGATACATATTCCGGATTACATCTATATGTCATTCGGTTAAAGTTAGATGATATTCAGCGGTCTCATAAGCAGATTTTTGAAGGCCTTAGAGAAAATGGTGTTGGCGTAAACGTTCATTACATCCCCGTGCATTTGCAGCCTTATTATGCTGCTATGGGTTTTCAACAGGGCGATTTTCCTGAGTCTGAAAGATACTATTCCGAGGCGATTAGTTTGCCAATGTATCCGGCCCTATCTGAAGAAGACCAGGGGAGAGTAGTTGAGGTGCTAAGGTCGCTGTTGGTTTTAAAATGAAATTAGCTTTAGGTACAGCTCAATTTGGTATGAAATACGGAATTTGTAATGTCGGCGGCCAGGTAAGTAAGGAAGGCGGGACAGCGATTCTAAAGTATGCTGCTTCTGCCGGCATTGACACTATTGACACTGCGATGGTGTATGGTGACAGTGAGCTGGTCTTGGGTGATATAGGCGTTGAAGCTTTTAAGGTGGTTACAAAACTGCCTGAAATTCCAGAGCATATAACCGATATAGAAGGCTGGGTGATCAATGCTGTTAAAGACTCAGCTTCTCGCCTTGGAGTAGAGAGCCTTTACGGACTGTTGCTCCATAGGCCTGGACAATTATTTGAACCAAAAGGGTTTAAGGTGCTTTCGGCTCTAAGGTTATTAAAGGAGTTGAGTTTAGTTAAAAATGTGGGTGTATCTGTGTCTGCACCCAGTGAGTTTGATGCGCTTTTTAATATATATGACTTTGATATTGTTCAATGCCCATTTAATTTGGTGGATCGCCGTCTGATCAACTCTGGTTGGTTGGAAAAACTAAGTGCTGCTGGAGTAGAGATACATACGCGCTCTAGTTTCTTACAAGGGCTGTTGCTTATGCCGAGAGCCTCTATTCCGAGTAAGTTTAAAGCCTGGAATATGTTGTGGGATGATTGGCATAGATGGCTGCGTGTAAATAAAACGTCACCCCTTGACGCTTGTACTTCTTATGTGCTTTCTTTTCCTGAAATTACTAGGTTGGTTGTTGGAGTCGAAACGCAGTCTCAGCTTGCAGAAATTATTGGAGCGGCTAATGGCATCTCAATAAATTCGTATCCAGATATCAGTAGTGATGTCACGGACCTCATTAACCCTGCTAATTGGAATATTTTGTGAAAATTGAATCAATAATTCAGGCGCGAATGGGTTCCAGCTGACCTTCGGGCAAAGTGTTGAAGCTCATAAATGGCATTTCCTGTTATTGAGCCATTGCTGTTGCGACTTTCTAAGTCAAAGTTAGTTGAAATGCTAGCGCTAGTAGTTAGTAATAATGTTTAAGCATTGCGACCAAGTAACGAAACCTTAAAATTGCGTTAATGGTTAGATCTTCCAAAAATAGCATCACAAATTGACATTCGGAAACAGCGTATGAATATAGTAGCAGTCGTTCAAGCCAGAATGGGCTCAACACGATTACCTGGTAAGGTGATGAAAGACATCGCAGGTACTCCACTCATTGAGTTATTATTAAAAAGATTGAGTAAGTCGCTTTCTATCAACGAAATTATAGTAGCAACCTCAGATGATGAGAAAAACCAACCATTAATTGACCATGTTAAGAAGCTTGGTTATCGATGCGTTATTGGGAGCGAGAGCAATGTGTTGTCTCGCTATATTGAGGTAATAGAAGTAAGCGGAGCCGATGTGGTTGTTCGAGTAACGGGGGATTGCCCCCTAATCGATCCAGCTATTGTTGATGCTGTGGTAAAAAAATTTACAAAACAGCGCTTGGACTATTGCTCGAATATAGAGGAACCAACATTTCCAGACGGATTAGACGTGGAGGTATTCAAAGCTAAGGTATTAATTGATGCATCGAAACACGCGCTTTCGAACTATGACAAGGAGCATGTTACGCCTGTTCTTCGAAATTCTAGTGTTTTGAAAATAGGGAGTCTCACTCATAAAGCTGACTTATCAAATCTGAGGTGGACTGTTGATGAAACGGTGGACTTAGAGCTCGTGAAGAGGATTTATTTACATTTTTCTCCGGACATATATTTTTCATGGATAGAGATTTTAGAGTTAGCAGCCAATGACAGCGGAATATTTGATATGAATAAAGGGGTTAAGCGAAATGAGGGGGCGATTCTTTCGGAAGGGCAAAAGTTATGGAGAAGGGCGAAAAAAATAATTCCAGGCGGCAATATGCTCTTGTCGAAAAGAGCAGAAATGCATTTGCCAGATGCTTGGCCCTCTTACTTTTCAAAATCAAAGGGATGCACGGTTTGGGATCTTGAAGGTCAGTCATTTACTGATATGTCATTAATGGGTGTTGGAACTAATATTTTAGGGTACGGACATAGTGATGTCGATGCAGCAGTTCGACAGGTTATCGATGACGGTAATATGTCAACACTAAATTGTAGCGAGGAAGTATTGCTTGCTGAGAAGCTTATAGAACTGCATCCGTGGGCAGATATGGTTAGGCTTGCGAGAACTGGCGGAGAGGCGAATGCTATAGCAGTTCGAATTGCACGGGCCGCATCGGGCAGAGATGGCGTTGCAGTTTGTGGGTATCACGGATGGCACGATTGGTACCTTTCAGCCAACTTGAGCGATGATGATATGCTTGATGGCCACCTACTTCCTGGTCTAAATCCTCTTGGCGTGCCCTCGAGCTTGAAGGGAACTGTGTTTCCATTCGAATATAATAATTTCGAGCAACTAGCCGACCTGGTGCAGCAACATGACATTGGCGTAATTAAAATGGAGGTTGTCCGAAATGAAGGACCTAAGGATGGGTTTTTAGAAAAGGTAAGAAAATTAGCCGACCAAAAAGGAATTGTTTTGGTATTTGATGAATGTACATCTGGCTTTAGACAGTCATTTGGAGGAATTCATAAATGCTTTGGTGTTGATCCAGATATTGCGGTATTTGGGAAAGCGCTTGGCAACGGGTATGCAATTACCGCGATAATTGGCAAAAGGGAGGTCATGGAAGCGGCGCAATCGACATTTATAAGTAGCACATTTTGGTCGGAAAGGATTGGGCCAGCTGCGGCTTTAAAGACCCTTGAAATAATGGGTAAAGAGAAATCTTGGAATGTGATTACTGATATTGGGAATGCTGTAAGTTCAAAGTGGCTGGAGATAGCGGAAAGTAGCGGAGTTGAAATAAAAGTTTCGGGCATACCCGCTTTGTCTACATTCAATATTCCAGGTGAGTATTCCTTAGAATATAAGACACTAATAACTCAAGAAATGCTGAAAAAAGGATATTTGGCAGGAACCTCTTTGTATACATGTATAGAACATAGTGAGAACATAATTTCTGATTATGTGGATCATCTTTCAGAAGTTTTCAAACTGATTGCAAGGTGTGAAAAAGGAGCCAATGTGTATGAACTATTGGACGGTCCCTCGTGCCATGCTGGTTTTAAGAGATTAAACTAAAGGACACATGTAATTGTGAAAAAAACAGTATTATTTACAACAGGAATGTACAGGTCAGGCACCACAATGGTGGCTCGGTTACTTCAAGGTCAAAATGGGGTGGCATCTGCGTCAGATCCTATCAGACCATTCTTCAACTATTTTAGAACATTTCTACAGGATAGATTCAAAATTCACCCTGTAAGCGATACAAGTGCACCCTTAAAAGATTATTTTGAATCTGATTTTAAATATATAGCAGCTCTTAAAAATGTGGATTTGAACCACAGTATTGATAGAGCAACGCTACTATCATTAAGAGCAGAGATCAAAACACAATCTAAGCCATATTGCCCTAAGTTTAGTGATGCATTAAAGCTTCCAAGTGAGTCAAACCTAAGTGCTACATGTTCATGGAAGGATGAATTTCTATATTATATGAATCTAATAGATTCAATCTATTCTGACAGCAGTTCAAAGGTCATTGCTTTTAAAGAAGTTTGGGGCATTGAAATGGCAATTCCGCTGATAAATACCTTTGGTAATAAGATTAAAATCATAGGTGTGCTCAGAAACCCAAAGTCCGTTTTTGCTTCTTCAAAAAAACAGGCCGGAAACTACCCGTTATTTTTCGTTGCGAGGCAATGGCGAAAGCAAAATGTATTTTTTGATTATTTAAAAGATAATTATCCTGAGCAATTTTTTTTACTGCAATACGAAGAATTTTGTTTGGAACCTGAAAGGGTTTATAAAAAGTTAATGGGGCAACTACTTGGGAATTGTGAGATATTACTGAATAGCTTGCCGCAGGCAGTGGATGATAGCGGAGAAAAATGGATCAAAAATTCATCCTTTGAGCTAAATGGTAACTCTGAGGTTGATGAGTTATCACTGTATAAATGGAAATCAACCCTAACAGATTCGGAGGCTGAATGGATTGATTATTTGACGCATATGAGGGCCGATAGCTCAAATAATAAAAGTGCAAGCATACCGCTCTCGAAGTATCCTAAAAGAGACCAAGGGTCAGTTGCAAGTTGGATGGAATCATTAGTACATGATTTAGAACATACGAATTTTGAATACAATATAAGTATAGAAGAAAAGCGGTTTATAGATTCACAAAGTAGCCAGCGTGGTGAGTTTGACTCCATAAATAATATAAATAAGCATTTGTAAATGAAAATGACGATAATTGAGTTAGCGAATAAACTTCATGGATTAAAAAGATATCACAATAGCGCAGATATGCATTGTGCGGTGGAATTGTTGATTGAATTTTTTGGCGGCTTCGCAGATGTTTATGATAGTAATATGGGCACGACTTGGGATCTTCCGAAATTTTATCATGTGAATTATGCCAGACTTTTAAATTCGCATGGTGAAGTTATTGCGAATTACACTGACCATGCACTTTCACTTTGGAGTAATAGCCCATCATATTCCGGGAAAGTTAACTATAGTGAACTTAAAGACCATATTCTTACTGATCAAAGCCGACCACAATCTACGCTTTTTCATTTTCGAAACCAATACAGATTTCACGAAAGAGAGTGGGGATTCTCATTACCCTTCGAGAAATTTAAAAGCTTGGATACGTCGGATACTTACACCGTAGAGATTGATACCAGTTTTGAAGATTTGCCCATGCACCAATACATCAGTTCCTATCCAAACGCGGAGAATAACTTTGTTCTAGTCGCACACCTAGACCACCCAAACCAGCTAAATGATGGCTTGTCTTCATGTTTGGTAAATAATCAAGTGGTATCAAACCTTGCTAGTACCTTAACTAACATAAAACTGGTGTCGATTAATAGCGTTGAGATCGTTGGCACAGTTTTTTTTATTAAGAAATTTGACATTAATAGCCTAAATACTTTAGGTGCCATTTCGACAAACGGGTTAGCGCTAAAGGAAAGTTTCAAATTTCAATATTCGTCAACTAATGGCGCTAGCACTTTAGATAAATTAATTTCTCTGTATTCTATAATTTATGGTGATGGGACGGTAGAGGGATATAGAGAAGGTTGGGGTAATGATGAGATCGCTTTTGAAGTTCCGGGGGTTGGGGTTTCTTGTGCATCTATACATCGTTTTCCGCACTCTACATATCACTCGGATAGAGATGATATGGAGGGTTGGAATCAAGGTAGTTTCGATGAATCTGTTGAAGTTCTCGGTAGAGTAATACAGTCACTTGACGTTAATTACCTTTACCGGGTAAAGGCAATTAATCATTTGATTTGTTTTTCTAGCCCATCGGTGAATTTGTATCTTGAGCCTGGCGAGATATCTGGCTTGAAAAACGATGATATGAAAAATATTGATCGATTTGTTACGGGCCTAACTAAGCGAGAATTAACTTATATTCAGGATAATCTATATTTATTAAACCATTTTATGAACATGATCTTGCCTATGTTCAGTAGGCAACCCGCGTTAAGCGTGCTGGAAATATCATTCAAGGCTAAACTACCTCCGGTGTTTGTAAATAATTATTTGACCGAGATGGAAAACCTTAATTTAGTTTCACTGGAACAATATGCAAAATAATGTATTGATTCGTGTCGAGGCGGGTTCAGATATAGGATATGGTCATCTATACAGGTGCGTGGTTCTTGCATCCAGATTTTTGTTGGATGGATATAACTGTGTATTTGTCACGTCCAAAAAATCTAAAGAAAGTGTTGAAAACATTGTTTGTAATCGATTCGACGTCGTTACCATAGATGCTGGTTTCAACTCAGTCTGCGAATTGGATGATGCAAGATTGGTAGTAGATATATATCGTCAATTTTCTTCTTGTTTGGTTGTGTTGGATTCGTATGCTTTGGGAATTATTTGGGAGCGCTGCGTTAGCTCGTTTAATATTAAAATTTTGGTGATAGATGATTTGCTCTTTAGGGGCCATCAATGCGAATTTTTTCTAGATCAAAATATTCGAGTTGATATGGACAATTTTTCAAGGTCTGTTGAGTGTAGCGTGTCATTTGAAGGCCCAAGGTACTCGTTGATATCAGATGATTATGCAGAAAAACGAAAATTACCAATTATCCGAGATAAAGGTATAAACAACGTATTAATATTTTTGGGAGGCGGTGACGCATTTAATCTCACAGACTTAGTCTTGCGTGTAATATGCGGTCTAGAAACGTGGAAGGACTTCAATTATAGTGTTGTGTTAGGGCAGTCAACAGATATCAACCCATTGATTTACGAAAAAATTAAAATCAAAACATATTGTAATCTACCAACGTTATCGGATTTGATTTTATCAACAGATTTCTGTATCGGTGCTCCAGGGTCGTCTGCTTGGGAACGGGCGTGCTTAGGACTTCCCTCAGCCTTAATAAGTTATGCTGATAATCAGAAGCGGATTGGTAACGCGCTGCACCATCTAGAATTAGCATATTATATTGGACACTATCCGGTGGTGACAGAATCAGAGATTCGGTCTTCTTTAAAAAAGATGATGTCAACATTAGATTTTGTTGATATGTCAGGAAAGGGTATGGGTCTAGTGGATGGTTTAGGGGCACAAAGAGTGGTTAGGCGAATTGTAGGCCATTTGTGAAAATTTCGATTTTAATAGGATCTCAGGAACATCCCATTTGGGAATTTACTCAGAATTATTACTCTGATCAAATTCGCGAAGGAAAAGTCATGGTGACAAACGACCTTAATCGCATAGATTATTCTGATTTGCTATTTCTTGTGTCCTATCCAAAAATTATCGATCTTGATGTTTTAATGAGATTTAGAAAGGTATTTGTTTTACATGCTTCTGACCTTCCTAAGGGGAGGGGTTGGAGTCCACATATTTGGGAGATAATTGGTGGTGCAGAAAGTATTACGTTAACAATATTGGAGGCCGCTGCTGGTGTAGATACAGGTGATATTTGGGGGAAAGTATCTGTGCCAATCGCTAAAAACTTATTATTTCATGAAATAAATAGCGAAATTTTCAAGGCGGAATTGCGGCTCATTGACTATGTGTTTAAAAAGTTTGACCAAATTGTTCCGGAGCCGCAATCTTCGCAAATTCGGCCTTCTTATTATAGAAAGCGAGAGTCTGGAGACAGTGAAATTGATATATCTATCCCTATTAAATCTCAGTTCGACCTTATTAGGGTAGCTGACTCGGCCAGATATCCTGCGTTTTTTATCATTGAAGGAACTAAGTACAATTTGTATATAGAGAAAGATTATGAGTGATAGTGTTTTTATAGATGGTTACGAAATTTGTGATGAAACCCCTCCTTATGTGATTGCTGAAATTAGTGCTAACCACAATGGGTCGATCGAGGTAGCAAAAGAACTTATTAAGAGAGCAAAGCGTGCCGGAGCTAACGCAGTAAAGCTACAGACTTATACCGCGGATACCTTGACCGTCAAGTCAAATAAGGATGACTTCATGATAGACGACGGGCTCTGGAAGGGGCGCACGCTTTACGAATTATATGAATCTGCTTACACGCCTTGGGAATGGCATAGTGAGCTATTCCAGGTAGCCAAATCATTAGGTATTACACTTTTCAGCTCGCCTTTTGACAAAACTGCTGTTGACTTTCTAGACGAACTTGGGGCCCCAGCATTTAAGATTGCCTCTTTTGAGGCTATTGACCTTCCGTTGGTGAAATATGCTGCCTCAAAGAATAAACCACTTATAATCTCTACCGGGATGTGTAACCCGAGGGAAATAGCTGAGGTTGTGGATACTGTAAAAGGGGCTGGTTGTGCGCAATTTGCTTTATTGCATTGTGTGAGCGCTTACCCTGCTAAACCCTCGGATTACAACTTGCAAACTATTAGTCATTTAAAAAATATCTATCGACTGCAAGTTGGTCTATCGGACCACACGACTTCCAATGTTACGTCTATCTCTGCAATTGGCTTTGGTGCTCAAATCATTGAGAAACACTTTACTTTAAATAAAGAGGGTGGTGGGCCAGATGACAGTTTTTCCATTGAGGAGCATGAATTAGCATCTCTCACAAGTGATGTTAAGACTGCTTGGCAAGCTAAAGGTAAGGTTAAAGAAGGTACTACTTCGTCAGAGCAGAAAAGCCTGAGATTTAGAAGGTCGGTATACTTTATGAACTCTTTGACAGTGGGTGAAACGATCAAGGAAGAAGATGTCAGAATAATCCGCCCTGGCTACGGAGTTCCACCAAAATACATTAATGATATAATTGGGAAAAAAGTTAAAAATAACGTCGAAAAACATCAAAAAGTTTCCTTTGATGATTTTGAGGAGTAGAAATCGAGCTGGTAATCTTCTCGTAAGGGTTTTCACTGGAGGTCTGCGGCTATTATTACTGCTCTACTTGGCAAAGTATCTTGATCAGAGTGACTTTATAGATTTCGGGATAATTCAGGCTTCGATTCTATTTTCTACATCTGTCGCAACGGGCGAGCTTCATAATTATACGTCCAGATTGTGTATGGAGCGAAAATGGTCCAATGTACAAAGTTCCTTGATAAGTCATGTAAGAATCATCTTTGTGTTCTTGGGCCTGTGGCTATGCCTGCACAAACTCATCTTTGGAAGCATATATACGCATTCTTACAGTCTGATGTTGTACTTTTTTGTTTTTTTCCTTGAAATATTCAACCAAGAACTGTCACGTTTCTTGGTTGCAATGGATCAGCAATTTAGCTCGAGTGTCGCAATTTTTATCAGGTCATCGATTTGGGTGCCTTTATTGTATTTATTTAATTTGACAAAAATCGATGACATTCTCCTTGTTTGGTTTTTGTTTTCGACAGCCTCATTTCTTTATGGCCTAAGGAGAATTTTAAAATGCATGGATTTCCGGGGGAGGTATGAAAAAATTCGTTACTTCTCCATACGAGACGCATTGGCGACGTCCTCCAAGTACCTAGTTATTTCAGTTGCAGTAACTGGCATCGCAACTTATGACAAAATTCTAGTTAACTTAATTACTGACAAAAATATCGTTGCTTCTTACTTCTTTTTCGCCACCTTGTCAAGCATCCCGATGACGATTGTTGTGTCAATGCTCTTATCCTATTTGAAGCCCCATATGATGCGTGTCAAAGAAAATATTGACATGTTAGATAAGGTATTAAAAATCAATATCGCCATTACGATGCTAGTGTATCTAATTTTATCGATAGTTGGATTTATATCTCTGGACTACCTATTAATTTATTTAGAAAACGAATATATGATTGATTACAAGTTTTTGTTTTTAATTCTAATGATTAGTGGTTTGTTTAACGCAATGGCTATGATTTATCAAAGTAAATTATATGTCCTTTACCATGACAACTTTATTTTAAAGATTAATGTTATCATCGGATTTATATTTATCTTGGCTTCATTAAGTGCCTATTTTACTGACCAATATTTCTGGTTCGTATACATCGTCGCATTTACACAGCTTGTTAGATTTCTATGTTTCTTTTTTTGCCGGAGTAATCCTTTTTCATGAAAATAGCCTATTGTTGTGTAATTCAAGAGCCCTGGATTGACGTAATCAGTGAAATTGAAAGTCTTGGACATAAAACTTCGTTCATAATCACGTGGAGAGATTTCATTGCTGATTTTGAGAAGTCTGGATTTTCAAACTTATATACTGTGGAAGATTGTTGGGTTCATAAAGATTTAGATACTAAATGTTACTCTACTTCATTGGAGCATGATAATCATCTTTCATATGCTATTAAAATGTATGACCGTCAGGACCCCTTCAATAGGGTGCCCTATGCTCAAAGATTACGGCTGTACTCTTGCTATATTAGATATTGGGAGACTAAGCTAAAGAATACTGACTTAATAATTTTTCCACAAATTCCGCATAGATTTTTTGACTATGCTCTTTATCATGCCGCTGAAAGACTAAAAATTAAATCAATATTTTTCCAAATCACATCTATGGGGAGTCGTGTCCTCCCCACAGAGCGGATTGATGCTATGTATATGGCCCATGACTACGATGACTATAGTTCTCCAGACGCCTTTGATATTGACTCGTTTATCAACCGTTATCGAGCAGACTATAGTAAAGCCAAACCTGAGTATTTGAAGAGGAGTGAAAGAAATTCCTCTATTGTTGGTTCTGTCAGACTAAAGTATCAAAAGATTAAAAAGGCAGTGACTTCAGGTAATTACTATAAACTGTGGAAGCCGAATTCATATTATGTGTACAGAGTAAAAAATGGCGAGCCAAATTACATTGCTAACTGGCTTGAGATGGCTATGTTCAATCTGAGAAAGCTTTCGATGCTGTACAAGCTAAGATATTTGCAAAATAAATGTACCTCTGATGTGGATTTGACTAAGCCATATGTTTTTTTCGCTTTGCATTATCAACCCGAGGAGACATCACTGCCATCAGCAGGCATCTTTTCTGATCAAAATTACGTATTAAGCCTTCTATTGGACAGTCTACCTGATCATGTAAACATATATGTAAAAGAGCATGGTACTCAGTTATCGTTTGCGAACGAGGGTATATCTTCAAGAGACTCAGGATTTTATCAAAGGCTGACTAAAAAATCTGATAGAGTTTCTATGGTTAATAAAAACGAAATGGTTTACGACTTAATAGATAACTCACTTTTTGTTGTTACGCTTACCGGTACCGTCGGCCTTGAAGCGGCGTTAAGAAATAAAAATGCCTTGGTTTTTGGTAGGTCCTGGTATGAAAAAATCTCTAATGTATACAAGGTTAATGAGAAAAATTCTGTTACTGAGGCAATAGAAAATTGTCTTACGAATATTCCAGTTCGCATTGAGTCTTCGGATTTGCGACCATTTTTGAGAGATAGCATCGCTGCTGTTCATTATAAGCCATATACATTTAATAATGATATTAGTTTGAAGTTATCAAAAAACAATTTGACGGGGTTCATTTCGCAGTATGTCTCATAAATTATATTTTCGTAATGCTTATGTTTTCTTAGTTGGACTCATAATCTCCCCAGTTATTTTTTCTAAATATCTTTTTGATACTTTAGCGGCAAGACAGTTAATTAACGTATATGTCTATTTTTTTTCTCATTCTTACTATTTTGCTAAATTATATAAGTTACCAAATATTATATATCCGAAGGGTATTAATGACAGAGTTCAAAAGTCCAAGTTACTAGAAAGTGAAGTCGATTTCGTTAATCTTTCTGATAAGTTATATCTCAAAGACCATGTATTAAAAAAACTTGGAAAGCCACTATTTCCAAAAACAGTGAAAATCTTCTCGAGTAAAAAAGACTTTGAAAATTATAGTGTAGAGCAAAAAGTAGTATTGAAGACTAACAATGATAGTGGTGGCATTAGAATACTGCAAAAGGGTCACACGCTTTCTAAAGATGATTTTGACCTTTTTATGGATGCGGGTCGCTCGAATTTTGGGATTATTACTGGAGAGTGGGCTTACCGATCCATATCCCCTAAGATATTTATTGAAGAATATTTAGATTTTGAAGACGGAGATGTTCCTGACGACTATAAATTTTATTGCCGAAATGGCAGCGTTAGGTTTTGTCACTATCTATGTGATCGTTTTGATAATCCATCAGAGCAGGTTATCGATATAAATGGAGACGATATTGGCGTTCCTCTTTACCCGTTATTTGCTTATGGCAGTAAGTTCACGAAACCAGAAAATTGGGATCAAATGTTAAGCGTAGCTTCCAAACTTTCAGAGGGTCTCGATTTCGTAAGGGTAGACTTGTATTCAGATCGAAAAGACGTCTATGTGGGAGAGCTTACCTTTTGGCCTCAAGCTGGTACATATAGAGGGCCTGGGCAGTTATACTATGAACGATATCTATAAAATTAAGTCTGTGTCATCTCAGACATTCATTTTCTCACTCTACATACTATGCTTATTTGGGTTTCTTTCATTTGGTAGGGCTCATATCTTTGACGTAAGTGGTTTCATCGATATTGCATCCTTCGCGTTTGTACTTGCTAATATCAGAAGCATTAGTAGAACTCAGCTAATCATTTTATGTTTAGTCATCCCCGTAATTTTTTATTCATTTTCCGTTGTTTTTTTTGACGCCAAGAACCTAGTTGACTATTTGATTATTATCAAGCCACTCGTTTACCTTGCCTTGCTGTATTGCCTCGATTTTAAGTCCGGTATTGGTAAGAGGGGTTTTACACCTTTTGTGAAAATAATTTTCTTCCTCTTTTTTGTTAAGTATTTATTTTCCGTTATATTAGGGCTTAACGTCAGGCCGTTGTTGCTGAGAGAAAATAACTTTGAGCTAATGTTTATATTCGCACTCTACTGCATTTTTTTGTTCTCACCTCTAAAGTTAGGAAGATTATTTCATTTTTTTGTCCTTGGTATTGTGGCTTTGTCAGGGTCTAAGTCCGGTTTAATTATCTATTTATTTCTCGGGATTTTATACTCGATATATAATTTGGGTATTAAATCTAGGAG
>Ga0075441_10000557_pt1 | contig 18937 bp, 19 predicted proteins | sample CoawatmetaG00DNA_FD_71582 | JGI IMG/M metagenome (GOLD analysis project Ga0075441, IMG submission 71582) | Marine microbial communities from the West Antarctic Peninsula - Coastal water metaG002-DNA | ecosystem: Environmental > Aquatic > Marine > Coastal | place: Atlantic Ocean: West Antarctic...
TTGAAGTGCTATCCATATTAAATCCTGGCCCACTTAACTGTGTTCCACTATATTTCATTCTCTGTAATCCTGATGGACCTCCAAGATTGTAGTCAGAAACCTCTGCTGGTATTAGTGATTTACTGGTTGCAAACAGATTAACTGAACTACCATTCTCATACGATTTACCAAAAGAAGCACTAGCAGCATGACTGCCATAGAAATATACATTAGTCATCCGAGTTTCTGATGTTCGTTGTGCTTTTATAAACCTTAAGCTTCCTGATGTTTTCCATCCCGGTGTCTTTACAGGGATATATGCTCCATTAGCTTGTTTATGTAGTCCCTTAAAGCTGTAAGGTGTGCCAGTTGTTTGATTACCTATTATAATTGTACCTGCTATATCAGCTAATGGGGAGTTAGTTTGATGAGAGGGTACGCTACTGGCATTATGTTGTACTATACCTGGAGACCCTTTTGGAGCAGTTTTTATCGGATCAGATGATAGTACTATTATAGGTGAACCATCGTATGAGCGTATCCGACCATCAATTGTAATTGAATTTGGCTTATGGTCTATTAATTCAACTGGTATATGTTGCTGTGGTACACTAGTTAAATTTAATATAGAATTACCTCCAGGTAATTTAGGTGCTACTGTTCCTGTAGTTGTTTGAGGTTCTAAAGCAAATCCATATTGAACTACCTCAGGTTCAGAACAGTTTATCCTTGTCGGTGCTGCTGCTCTTGCAAACGATGCTGCATCTATCGCAATATTTTGCGGTTTGGTATCTCCAGATACGCGTAGTCTACCCCGACTAGCAGCTTTTGAGCGCTCTAAAAAGTGTGGCTGTATTACAACACCTAAATCAGGATTGGATCTAGCTGGAAGGTATTTTTTTAACATTGTAAATAGAGACATATCATACAGCTTTAATTGATTCAGGTAGGCTGCTTTATCATTATCTTTCTCATACTTGTTAAAGTATACTCTATTCAAGCGCTGTAACTCAGTGTATTTATCGTCATAGGCTTCCTGTGCGTCGCCGATATAATCATCTAACCTTATACCACCTAAGTGATCAAATATATCTTTATTGACCTGATCAGTTGGTGAAAAGTATATACCTAAACTATTACTATCTAGTGCAAATTTGTTTGAAGCTGGTTTTTCAGCTCGTGTCATTGGGCATAGTTGATTTATTAAAGTGTTTTCTTCGTGTCGTATTTTATTACTAGTATAATTGTTCGGTCCTAACTCAGGAGTATCTATATACCAAGATTCTTCAACAAAATCGTATTGACGTGAGTTAGGATAATTGTGTGCTGAACCGGATAGTATAAACGCTCGATTAGTATCCCAGTACCCGTATTGCTTCTTCTGGTTAGGATGTAAGCTTAAAATATCAACTGATGCAGATGAGGAGCTTAGACCCTTACTTCCAGAGTAGTGAATCGTATTATCACTCAATGGTAATCGAAGTAATAATTCATTGTATGTATCTGTGCCGTTATTAGATGCATACAGCTCAGGTGCTAGTGTGTGAGTTCTTAGAGTATCTTTCGATATTGGGTTAGCATAATAGCGTAACTCTTGCATAGATCCATAGAATTGTTGACCGAAGACTCCATTAATTGATTCAGCATAATCAGAGGTTTTGCTAGATGTAACATACCCACCTAAATATGCTTTCTTTGAGTTTTGTAAGCTACCCGACCATGAGTTATTTATAGATGATGATAAAAATCCACTATCTTGTCCTCCTTCAGATCTACTTGCAGTCACACGCAGACTACAAGATAAGTGTTGACCTATTGTTCCATACTCACTACGCATAGCCACTAATTCATACTCAAATGCACTACTACTATGATAATTACCTGCCGCTCTCCTGTTTAGTAGTAATGTCCACCAACCTAATCCAGCCTCCTTACTGTTATCTATATCAAATATTTTCGCTTTTCCTGTTGATACTGTTTTGTATCCTGGACCAGAGGAGTTGCTTATACCGGAACTAGACATTACTAAGCTAAAATGACCGTATTGAGTTACGCCCTCTGGTTGTCCGTTAGTTTTTAATGCGGTGGAGTGACTTCTATGCATCACAATTCCCATATCATTATTAACCTGCCACAATGATTGACTGTATGCGGTATCTGCTTTTTGACTCGTTAAGTATTTACTTTCTGGCCATACTCTAAACTCTACTGCGTTAGGTGTAACTGCTTCAATAACATCATTTCCACCGATACTATACCTAACAGGGCTTACAGCGTCTATAGTTCCTTGATGTGGACCCCAGTAGGTTGATACTGATTGACTAGAAAAGTTTAATGTATACTTAAATCCACGCTCTTCATATAACGCTGATTGCTCACTTTTAACACTTGATCCGTACTCGTAAATAGGTAGAATATGCTCAGGTATACCGTAGCAATTAATCAATCCACGTACACCAATACTTGTACCCTTAGCTTTTAACAAAAATGGTAGATTATTAACTATTCGCTTCCAAATTTCTGCAGTTCTTTCTTTTGATGAGTGAGATCTCATAGAACCTGTAGTATTAAATTTAATCCTATGACCGTCACTATCTTTACCTAACCTATACTGCCAAAGATCTTGGTTTGGATCACCATCGATTAGATCCATACCGTAAGATTTAGCGACATGGTAAACTATATCGTCTGATAATCCAGCTCTGTTTATATATTGATTATTGTGATCTCTAGATTTTAAATGATTAAAATATCGTACGTATGACCACCAAATATCATGAGCTTGCCCTGTTAAATCTAAGAATCGCAAATATGTTTCATTATCAGTATCCCCTGAATCACCTATAAATTCTGGTGCGGTATGTCTTAGCATATTCTGATTTTGCTTATCGTACATACTTGCTGAGGTTATAGCGGTTGAATACCAATCACTAGCTGTTGAGTGTGTAACGTGTAAAAGTTCATAGCTAGGACCTGGCATAAATATACTGTGAACTGCCCAGTCAAATATCTGATCCTCATTCCAGGTGTAGTAGTCATCTGTCCATCTATCGTTCTTATATGAACCAGAGTATTTAGGAAATGGAGTAATAACAGACCTTGACCAATCATAATCACCACCACCATTAGATCCTGAGGTGGTTATAAATTTATCAGCTGAACCGCTCTCAAAATACAGCCATTTTTCAAAATCATCAAATTCATTTATAAGTTTTACCTTTTCATTAACCCATTTCTTTTGATACTCTTTTACATATCTAGAGCCGTGTGATCCAGTGTATTCATATATGTATACATCAGAGGTTGAGTAATCACTATAGTTGAACTTTTGTGCTTGTGTATCGTAGTGGTTTATTTGCTGTAATTTATACTTAAAGTTTTTTATACGTTGTTCTGCAGAACTAAAATGAATATAGTTTTCAAATACAGAATGGTCAATGTTTAAATGCACGCCATCAAGACTTGAACTATATGAATTTTCTATTTCAGACTTAACATCTGAATCTGCTCCTAGAAGCTCGTTATAGCTCTTATAATCCGTCTGTAATCGAGCAGTAGAATCTAGACATAAATCAAAATTAGGGGCAGCTATGTTATTACCTTCTAACGGTATAGGATTATCTAATATAACTCGATTAAGGACAGGTTGAGTTGCTTCTGCTATTAACCAACATAATGAATCTTCACTCAACCCTGTTGGTAGAGGTTTATACAATTTTAATAATATAGTATGTGGAGTATCTACATCATGTGGAAATATATCATCTATTAACCAGGATACAATAGTACTCTGTCTATTATATCCAAAATTTACCATCATATTTGTCCACAATGGGTTATTTGGTATAGCTCCTGGATTATTATATGGTCCAATTACTCCTGATGTTGCTTTTAGTTGCTCAAATCGAGCATAGAACTGTTCTAATTCTGGACTAGCTTGAGCTTCAGCGTCTTCGAATATAGTTGGAACTATTCTTACTTCCTTCCTATCTTTACTTATAGCATGTATTTTAAATTTCGGACCTACTGGACCACCAATCGCATCTCTGTGAAAGTTGTATGCTACTGTATATGCTCCATTAACAAGTTGTAAGTCATCTAAATCCTCTTTAATCTTAAGATTAATTTGAGGCATACTCTCTGTATCTGTATCTACTGTCCAGTTGGTTGTATTATGGTTTGAAAAAAGTCGTGTGTAATTAGGATCATACACATGATATTCAACTCGATCGAAAGTGCTTTTACCAAATACAGGGGAGAGCATGTAACCATGTGTTTGTCCGCCTAATGAGGTTAAATCAATATCTGAATAATATTGCGCTGATATCTGATCAGTAGCTTGTGCTATACTAGGCATATTTATGTATAATTCATTTGGCATTATAATTTCCCCACTAGTTCACTAAATGATGTATCAATTGTTTTTTTGTAATCCTCATATATAAATGCTTGACTTTGCAAGCTTACCTTTAGTATAGGTGAGTTAGAGCTTATAAGAATAGCTCCTGAATCGTTACGTGCTATTTTTGTATCAGTTGGTACATTACGGATAATAATATCCTGTGTACCTGTACCAACATCAACTAACGAGTTCAGGTAAGCTTGTTTATCTGCAAGATATGTAGGATCTGTTCCTCCTTGTATATAGTTTTTAGGATCTGGTTTCTTAGTTGGTTTTAAAATCTTCTGTATACTTACCGCTTCTTCTTCAACTGTTAATAATAGATCACTTTCCTGTGCTGCAGATGCTGGTCTGACAATCGGGTTTATAGCTTTTGGATTAACTAGCTCTCTAGTAGCTGTTAATTTTACTGTACTACCCTTAGGCATATTAACTACTCCTTCCTTTTCTACTAGTTCTGAAGGGATTTCAAATATAATTTGACCGTGTGAATCTAAAAATTTAGACATTGGTGGTATTGGTGGTAATATTGGGTCAAATCTACAGCTTCCATCATCTTCAGTTGCTTCTGAATTAAAGTTTAATGCGTTAATATCTGTACAACCTTTAACAGGGTCAGGTGGGAGATATTCGCAACTACTAGGATCAGTTATATTGGCTAGTGGATTAAAATTGGTAGCATCCGGATCCATACAGCCTTTGATAAAAAAATCTTCTAACGAGGTTGATGCGGAGGAGGTTGCAAATGCTTGTGCTGATAGTGAGGCGGAGAAGTTTGATGTATTAGAGATCTCTATTTGATTAATAATCTCGATATTAATATCTTGAGTTTTTATTGAATTTTCACAGCTTGCTTGTGCATCTAATACTAACTCGGTCGGTGTTATAGGTGCAACTGGTAGTATTATATCTGTTACTGGGTCAACAGGTGGTCGTTGAGGGTCTACTTTAATAATAACCTCGTCTACCACTTCATTTGACTCTTCTATAATCTTATCTACTTCTGCGGAAATGGATTGAGTAATAGGTGTTTCTCCACCAGTATTAGGAGATTGATTCTGTTCGTCAGACTTAAGACCTAAAAATGATTGTAGAGCTCTTGTGTTTGCAGCTGTATTGAATTTAGAGTTAGGTACTGGGATTGCCTGGACAAATGGAGGGAAAGATACAGGCGTATTATAGAATATTACTGGTGGCTCATATCCTGGGAAATGGCCACTAGTCATCCCTATATTTTGTGCTTGTGCTGGGCCCCATATTGCTGCAGCTGGATTCAATGGACCAAACTGCCCTGATATAACAGGGGAGGTTGCTTGTGTTACTGATCCTGGATTTGCAATATTTTTTGCTTGAGCTACTGCAGATAGTCCTGGAGCTGGATTTGCAGCTACTAATGCTTGCACTGCTTGACTTGTATTTGATATATTAGATGCCATTATCTTTTAACTTTAAAGTAAAAATTCTCGTCATATACTACTACTGATGAATCAGATTGTGTAACTTGGAAGCACATTTTGTAATACCGTTCTGGCATGAATGAACTCATTTCTAACCTAACATAATTACCACTGCTATCACAACTTAACTTTGTACCTAGACTACTATAAGGTATTACAAACTCCTCAGTTAAAGCGTCTTTTACACCATAATATGATGATGTTGGTAGAAATTTTATATTTTTATAATTTGATTGAGTTGAGAATGTTTTTACAGGATACCTATCACGACCTATTACCCTCAACATAGGTACCTCTTTTTGATTATATTCATGCTTTAAGTTTTTAAGATAAACAACACTTTGATCTGATGTAAGTTCGGATAACCCAGTTGAATCAAAAGATGAATCATCGTAAACCACCTCTAACCTCGGTTGATATACAGTGTTAGTTTCACGGGAGAAAAATCGATTAGTGCCATAATTAGTTGCATCTGTCTCTTGTGAACCTGAACGCATTATTATTAATCCATCGTTTGCTCTGCTTTCAGAAAGAAGGTACATAATAGATGGTGTTACATCCATCCTAACATCAGCTGATTCATGATCAAATGATTGAGTACCATAATATTCAGTATACCATGTTCCACCTCCAGTTACACTAGAGTATACCATACTAGAATCTAAATCTAATGATCTAGAAGTCCACTGTGTATCTTTAGTTGCTATATACCGTATTGAAGGATTTTGTTTATTTCTGTATACCCATGATGAGCCTAAACTATCAAACCCATTTAAACTTACAGGGTCTAATTTTCTACCAGTACCCGTCGTCCATGATTGAGATACTGGATATGCAATTAGGTTATACTTTATAGGTACCTCAGTAGTTTCAGTTTGATATAGATTTAGATAAAATTTAGGATTCAATATATCTCCAGCTGCACAGGATGCACTTACTGAGTCTAGTGGAAAATTTATTAAGATCCGTGATGTAAATACACCTGCTGAAGATGATACTTTTTGTAATTCTAGAATAGAATCTATACCGGTATTCATACTACCAGTTTTTTCATAGATCGATGTGTCTGCATCTGCATATATTGATTTAATCATAGTTTTCTCCTAGATACTAGTAACTCGCCCTTTAATGTCTGAGTTCGGAAATTTTACTTCAAAAATGCTAGGATCAAGTGATGGATATACTACATTATCACGAGTTGCTTGCTTAATATCATAAATATTACCAGAATAACCTTCGCTTGCATCATAAAAATTATAAAATTCTAACTTAGTAACACTCTGCACACCCATTACTGAAGCGAGTTCAGTGTAAAGGTCGGCAAGTATTATAGGTTGATTAATTTGCATATTATCAATGTGAAGTAATTTTTTTACTATATTAATACTTTTTACTAGCACTTCGTTACTGTTAAATCCAGGTAGTGTAATAATTTCAAAATCTACTCCTACATTAATAACAAATGCATTTTTTATATTTACCGAGTCAGTTAGTAGTCTGTATGGTGATATATAATTTTTTATATTCTGTTTAGTTGCTGGATTTGTATTAGTTAACTGCTTATCTTGATCATATGATAATGTATACAGGTTCACTGCAAATGGGTTACGTAACCTATTGTTACCATCTGATACGTTTAGCTGCTCATCTTGTGTTACATACACCTTTGCGATTGATCCGTATTGAGATGGCATAGTTAATGTGCGTATCATATAATCATCTTTACTAACTACCCTACCTTGTGCGTTAAAGTGTGCTAATGAATTATTCCTTACTTCATCAATTGTTTCAGCGCCCCTACCACCTTGCGATGGTGTTGGATTGGTTGCGGCTAGTGATGCTTTAGTGTTATTAAATAATGTAATGTCTAATCCCGATCCTTCACTGATAAATTGTATATCATCTATATCAGTAACATCACCAGAAGGTACATTGTCCTTTGCTCCTAATCCTACTACATACTCAATTGTGAGTGTCGTATTAGATGGTGCTTGTCCGTATGTTTTAGTATATAAAAAATTGGATGGATCTATAAATGTATTATTAACTGGAGTTGCTGTTGGTAGTGCGGATCCTGCACTTATTGGGTTAGGTACAATTTCTTCATCTGGTCCAGCATGCGTTCCAGGTCCAAACTCTAATACTGTTTTACCGGCTGCATCTACTCGAGTTATAAATCGTTTAGATGTCTTAGTAAGCTTTAACATATATGGTGTTTCACTACGATGTTCTGATAATGCAGGTTCAATATATCGATTATTTTGTACTTGCTTAAATACCATGTCTTGAGCTAAATATGGTACTTCACTCCACGTATTACCGTTTGAATCAGTAACCTTTGTTACACTTATTATATTTGTTCTTGGAAGAGTCAGTTGTAAAAATGGCTCTGCTGCTGAGATAGTAAATGTCTGTTTTAACGTTGTACCTGATTCAAACCCCGCTCGTTTACGTAGTAGGTAATATGTAGGTTCACCTGTTGTATCATCAGTTGAGAATATAGATACATCAGTTAAGTTTGATGATCCTGATATAGAAAAATCAATAGGTAGATCTGTACGGAAAATAGCTTCCTTAGTAGCTTTCACTCTCATACCACCTGCTATAGAGAGTGCATACCTAAAGTCTGGTACGTTTTTATCACCTAAACCGATAGCAGGAACTGTCTGAAATACATCTATATCAACTTGAGCTGCAATAGCTTGTCTAGGTTTGTACCCGAGTGTTTGTGCTAATGCTACAACGTTTTTACGCTCAGTTGCGTATGGTAGTAGTGATTCTTTAAACTGCTTGTCTAAGTAGAAGCTTAAAAGATCTCCTACGTAGGCTGTAGTTTCAAGAAACATCATTCCTGGTGATGCTTCATTAAAATCATTAAATGTTGTCGGGTAATACGTTTTTGCAAAATCTATTAGATTCTTACGTATTGTTGGAAAGTCTTTTCCAATATACTTTATATCTTTTGATATTTTTTCGTTTAATGATGCCATAATATTCTTATATGTTTCCTACTGATACTCCACCTGTGGAATTAAAATTAAATGTTACTGTTGTAAATTTAGTTACATCATTTGTTACTGAAAATGTTATTGATATATGTATAGTGTATAGTTCAATATTTTGAACACTTCTATCTATATCAATTGATTCGGCTTTTACATAAGGTAACCAGAATTTAATAGCTTCTGATAAATCATCGCGAATATCGTCCGCTAAACTCTCTGTATTCTGTCTAAATAAAAATCGCCTTAAATTTGTACCAAAATCAGGCTGCATAAATCTTTCGCCCTTATGAGTTAGTAACAAATTAATTATATTCGTCTTTGCCTGATCTAAAGTAGTATAGTTTAACTTAAAATTAGATTGACCCGGGCCAAATGGTAGCGCAATACCTAATGCTATATCATCTCTGTCGAATAAATTTGCCATATTTTACTTCTTAAATTTCTTTACTAAATCGCTATAGTCTCTAGTTAAGGCTTTAGCTACACCATCACTTACCTCTCTACCTTGATTTGACATACCACGTGTATCTGTTTTAGGTAACATTTCATTTAACGTTGGGGTACCTGATGGAGATGCATCTCCATATCCCATTTTTGCAGCTAGTGAATTTCTATCAAACCCTTGAGCGTTGTTTGAGGTAAAAGCTTGATTACCCATAGTTTCATAATCAATCGCATTATTATGTGAGCCATTTATTTCACCTGCAGTTTCATTAAGAATATCATTTAACATAGTATTCTTAGTATACTTTACTTGCTTTGCAGGCTTTGTAGATCTACGCTGAACACTATCATGCATTCCTAAAGCGTGCTTTAACCCTGAGTTAGCTGACTTTTCTCGAGCTGGTTTAGTCCTTCTCTCGTTTAATACGCTTCGAACCTCTTTACGAACCTCTTCACGAACGATTTTTCTTATAACTTCTGCTATCTTATTTGTTGTTGACATCTTATCTCCTCTGAATATAGTTTATCATATATAAATATAACTATTTTTAATTTATTGATTAAAAAACTTAAGCAACTCCCACCCAAGGTATAGGGGTTGGTACTGGTGGAGCTCCCGGAACTGGTACTAATCCATTATATAATCCTTGTACTAGGGTTAGGTGCTGTATAAATCCTGTCACCAGTATAGGTGCTATAGCTGCGCATAAATTACTATGAAATGCATCATTAATAGTTGATGCTAGCGGCATTATACCTGCAGAGCCGGGATCTAAAGTTAGTGGTGATGTTCCTGGTACAGGTGCAACTGATGGAGGGTGTGGAGGTAGCGGTTGGTATTGAACTGCTGCCCATGCTAATACAGTACCCGTAGCTGCTGGTATCCAATTAGGTACTTGAAGATCTATACCCTCTGGTGGTGTTTTAGCAGAATTAAATACCATTTCAAATGAAGTCTTCCAACCATTCTCCATAGTTGATTTAGCCCAACCACTCGCTACTACATTACCGTAGGGTATTATACCTGCAGCTGCAATAGCAGTTTCATATTCTGCAGTTATCTTTTTAGCTGTAGGTTCACCCACTTTCTCCCAATCCTCACCTCCTTCTGCGTCTCCACAAAACCATGAGTTCATTGCTGCTGTAAATCCTGGCCATATTGCTGGCATCTAATATCCCCTATTATCCATTTCGCTGTACCCATACAGTATCACTGTAACTAGTAGCTAGTGATGCTTTTAAAGTTGCTATATCTGCTTGTTGAGATGCATACTGAGGGGCTTGTATTGGAGGTCCTGTTGGACCGACTGCAGTCGGATGTATTTCTGATTGTAGAGTGGTTAGCATTGCATCTATAATATCACACAGGGTACTCTTCCATAAATCATCCTCATCTCCTAATACTAAGGGGTGACCTTTAGTAGCTTGTGTAGCTCCTACACCACCATCATCTTCTGATTGTTGTGATTTACCGAGATATATAAGTGGTGCTTCTATCTCTAGCTTCTCAGTTGCATTCAAGTATATTGAAGGTGTATCAACTAATAACTCAACACCTGCATCTATTGTTATATCAGTCTCAGTAGTTAACCCTATACCACCTCCACCAAATATATATGTCCCAGCCTCACGACTATTAAAAACTAATCTATTTGCAGTTAATAATATCTGACCTTGCCGTTCACCTTCTGTATCTATTAAATCATCTGTAGTAGGTGCAGTTAAATCTTTACCTACTGTATTCTCCCCTGCTTCAAATGAAAGAGCGTCATATTTAGTGGAACCAAATGTTAATGGAACTGTTTGACCTCTAGTCATCCATATTGAACCCGCTCCTGTATCAGGATCTTCAATTACATGTTCACCTCCATCTTCTAGATCTTGATCCTGACCATTACGTATAATAATTATCGGTTCTTTCTCGGTTGAGGGATCTGACCATGTATTCTCTGGTGTACCTACTACTGCTGAACCGAATCGAATAGAGTGTCCAAACCTCCCTTCAAGTGTAAAATCACCTTCATATGGCTGTATAGGTCGTATTTTAGGTTGCTCCTCAAAAGTATCACCGAGCTCCACACCTTCTTCATCTCCCGCTATATTTGGATTACCAGTACCTATCTCTTGATATGCCTCTATCTTACTTAAATTTTCAGATTCCTCCTCAGGTGCTGGGATACTTATAAACGGAAGAGCGTTATGATGTACAGATCCCCATATATTAAGTATATCATGCCAGTACAACTGCTCTTGATCTGGGTTACCTTGTGATTGTTTACTTACGTACGAGGATATTAATACAACCTCATGCTTAAGCGGATATTGTTTAATATTTCTTGTTAAAGATACTGCCCATGGTAATTCCTCTTCATTATCAATATTCTGATCAGAGTATATTCTACGCACCTTCAGCATACCTATCTGCTCTTCAGGATCTGGCATATCAGCGTTCCAGTACTCATGAGTATCATTTAACATAATATCAACAACCTCGGCTGGTTCAATAGACATTACAATTTCACTACGACCTAAGTCATTAGCAATATCTTGTCTTGTAACAGGTGCAGTTGCTCCTAAATTAGGGTTACGCTGACGGCTGTTGTATACTCTTGTGTGTGGAGGTGCCATTATTTATACCATTTACTTCTTTATCAAGTTTACTATTATTTTTTTCTAGAGCATCTAGATCTTGTAGTAACTGAGCTTTTTCTTCTTCAGATATTCCAAAATCACTCTCACCTGGAGCACCAGATCCTATTAATCGTTGTATTACAGCTAATAATTTTGCAAGTTGATCATCGTTCTTCACGCCAACCTCTAAATAGTCTTTAATTAAGGGTACTATCAGGGTTGCATCACCGATATTAGTTACAAAAGGTTTTAATTCAGATATAAGTAGGTTGATCTGTGACTCTTTCTTTTTTGAAGCACCATATAGATCTTTTGCTATTCCTGAAAAGCTTTTTCCGTTAAATATTTCTGTATCTTTATCCATATATATAATTAGAAGTATTTAGAGTTTTGATTACTAATACTAGAAGAAGGTGTATTGCGAGATGCTGTTTGATATATCTCCCACTTTTCTCGATATATACGTCGCATAATATTTACAACTTTTGTAATATACTGTGTTTTTACATCTGCCATCTCTCGAATCATTATATAAAGAGCTTTTTTATTATAAATCTCTATTGTCTCGCGACGTCTAAATAGCTCCACTATTGCTGCTGCAACTCGTATATCCTTCTTACGTGTAAATAATACAGTTAAGTTATCATCCCAATATGCTACCATATAATCCGTAAAATCCTTTTTTGCTTCTATAATCTCTTCACGTACTACCTCATTTGTAATATTACGCTTCATATCAACTGCATCTAACCCGGTACGCAGTTTCATTTTTTTATAATTTTCATTATTATTATAGATAAGGTAGTTTTTAGCTACTATACTAAAATATGAATATGCTTTTGAGCCTTTAGTAGGATCATACTTGTCTATCTTCTCTATAAGGTACGCTACAACTTCAGCTTGAACATCAACGTATGGATCGTCGAAACAGTAGAACTTAAAGGTGTGAATTAAATTTTCAGCTAACTTCATAAATGGTTTATGAATATGTTGAGTATATACTCTATCGCGTAAAATATAATTAGTCTCCTCATTATAAGCTATTATAGCATTTTCGTTTTCTTCAAAAAAGTACCCTCTACGTTTTTTTTGCTTAGTTAATTTACGCTCTGCTTGAAATGTATCATTCCATTCGTAAAATTGTTGCACCGGTGATAAGCTTGAACTCGCTTGTATTAACATCATTATTCTCTCCTAGTTTTTTAACCATTTACTAAATGATTGTAAAGTAAATTCCCTTGCGTGAATGTACCATAAATTATGTTTTGGGTTATACTCATTGTATTCACAGCATAACCAACCATCTTCAAATTTTACCAGCTTTATATTATGGTCAGTACATATATTAGCCGTATGTTTATTCCATTTATTAAAAGGTGGAACAAATATAGATGATTTTGATAAGCTGCAGCTTGTTAGAATACTTAACTCTTGCACCTCTTTCGTTAGTAGCCTGTGATCAACGTGTATTAATCCATGACCTGCTCGAGTTATCCATTCTGGAAATAGTGGTACCTCACATTTATCAACATTATAAAACGCTCTATGATCACTATATGCGTTTAGTATTTTTGGAAAAATACGTTGCTTTAATTTACCAGTCTCTGCAGACATATCGTGGACTAAGGGTGATACACAAAATATGACTTCTGCTGATGGTATTATTTTCTTTATATGATTTGCAATTTGAATATGGAGTTCCATATCTGCATTAATACATATATCATCGAATCTAAAAATTGTTCTACCCATGCTGTATTACCTCTAATGTTTGTACCTTGCGTGTATCTTGCTGAAAGGTAACTGCTATATTGTGTTTATTAAATAACTCTAAGTCTAGATACTCTCTTGCACCTTGACCAGATATATACTCTGTTGCTCCATAATGTAAACATATATCCACTAACCGCTCAGTCGATTTTAATTCAGTTGGATAGTCTAATAGTATCTCGGTATTACATTTCAGTAATTTAGCTAAAGTTTTTATTATACATACATTAGTTAAGAATAAATCACTACTAATACAGTTATCTAAACTATCAAGTGTATCCTTATACTGTGGTAATTTACCCTTTATCTTGACCCAGTCACTATCTGGTGAGATGTACTCTTTTGTATTAATTGGTCGATTACCCTTTCTAGTGCTCATAGTATACCAATTGCTATCAATATGAAATCTATTTTGAAAATTATTTTTTTCAAACTGACAATTACCGAGTAATATAAATTTATCTGCTTGCTCAATTTTTTGAAAGTAAGGATACCATGGTAAGAAGTTTGGTTGATGTATAGCTATTTTCATTTTTTTCCCTGATGTGTGTGTTTAACTTCTAACATATACCCATCATCTCGTATATCTTGATTAATCCAATTAAACTTCGTGCTTGTTTTCCAGGCAGCATAATTAAAACTAAGTTGATCTCTCTTACTTCCGTATTTGATTTCATCCCACCATGCTTCCATACAGTTAACTATATCAGTAGAGTTGTGGTTTCTATATAATACTCCACTAACTATTAATCCATTATTAACTGGATACCCTTCACTCTTGTACCTGTCTACCTGATGTTTTATAATCGTAGGGTTATCTTTATAGTTTAATAAACCCTTACTAGGATTTTTCTCTATATTTATAGCACCAAAATTTAATATTGTAGCAGCTTCTTGATATAAGCAATCTCTCTTATCCCAACAGCTCATATGATTATAGATTGCCATGTTAGAGTCTTTTAGGAATTTATTCTCAAGCTCAGTAACGTCACCAACGATTAATTCATTACCATCAATCCAGATACTTACATCATACTCTGACAGGTACCTGTGAGGTAATACTTTATACTTTCTAGCAGTACGTGTGTTATCATCATACAAAGGTACAACCTGCTGTATATCCCATACACTATCAGGATTATTTAACTGTTGATCAGTGAAGCAAATAAAATCATAACCAGGTGGTATATATGCAGGTTCCTCTAGTTTATCGTAATTTCCAATAATCGCGGTATATATCACCTTTCTCACTCCTTGATACCTCCTAAAGCATTAAGCTGTTTTATAATTAATTTTAATTGCTTGAAGAAGTAACCTACTTCATCATCAGACTCAAAGGATCCTTTACTATCAATATTTTTTAGTTCTCTATTCATGTTAGTAATTTTTTTTGAAAACTCAGTAACCCAAGACTCTAAATTCTCTATATACTCTTCGCTTTGCTCGTATTTACGTAAAAGGTTAAATATTACATATAGTAACCCGATAAGTATTAGAGATAATATTATAATTGTTATTATCATTTGAATAACTCGTCAAAAAGTTTACTAGTATCTGCACCTGTGTTAAGTTGAGATGCTGGGTTAGGTGTTTTCTTAGGTGTAGGTTTAGGTGGTGCAGGCTTAACTGCTATATGCTTCATCATCTTATCCTTAGGTACATCGGTTAATGTTCGTACATTTTGCAACCCATTCTCACCATATTTCCATCTCTCCCACTCAACTCTTGAAGCCATCATATCAGCTTGATGTAATATTAATGGCAAATTTGATCTTAATCTAGAGTCAGGATTAAAACTGACTAAGTATGGTTTATTAGCCTCTTCATACATACCATCGTGTATTCTAATACCTAAAAACTCATTCCATGAATATTTAATACCAAAATGTTGTAATAGGAATAAACTCCTATCAGGTACTAAGCTAAATTCTGTTTTAGGATTAACTGTATATAAAGCTCCTTGATTCTTTCTGTGCCACTCAGACTCATTAGGTACATAAGTATCATTATCAAGATCACCTACTTTACCTAAATCATGATTAAGTGCAGCAAACATCAGCTCCTCAACAGAGTAATTGTCAGTATGTGCACCTTGCATCATCCATGAGTTGTATAAATCAAAGGCGCAATCCATAACACGTAAAACGTGATCTACATATCCGCCTGGAAAGCAGTTATGGTAATGCTCTCTAGAGCTTGCTGGTGCAAACATCATTCTATCCTCAAAATGTTTATACATTTCGAGTAGTTTATCCTTACGCTCACCACTAAATTGGTGTTCAATTCTCCCTAGTAAATCGTTCCAGTTGTCAATAATTTGTGCTTCGTTTAATTTCATATATTTGTTTATTAATGTATTATTCCATCTATAACACCCAGTTTTTGAGCATCTTTGGCTGATAAGTATAAATCTGTTTTTGTTTGTTCTGACCAGAATTTTTTATCCTTTGTTGTTTTATCACCTAATATAGAGTTTGCCATATCCTCTAAATGAGCGTTGTATTTTTGTGCAGCTTTAACATCTGACGTTTTACCTGCTTGCATAGAAGAGCCTTCATGAATCATTATAGTAGACCTCTTGCTAGCTAGACGCTTACCTGTACCACATGCTAATATCATAGCTGCTGCTGACATCGCTTTACCTCTACATATTGTATTTACTATTATATTACTATTTTTTTGCAAGCTCTCTATATAATCTATAATGCCAAACATCTCATAAACATCACCACCTACTGAATCGATAATTACATTTATAGGTGTTTCATCACCTTCCTCTCTATTGCGTAGAATTGCACGACATCTAAGCATAAAATCATATAATGCAAAATCCTCTATCTCACCTACAATATAAACAATACTGTCCTCTATATCAACTGCAAACTCAATCTCTTTATATATATACTTTTTTTCTAGATCATCTGCATAATAAACATCATCAGGAGCTTCGCCTGCTGTATCTTTACCTTCATCTTGATTTACATACGATCCATACAAATTATTTGCCATATTATCCTTTTATTATTTTTTTAATTATACTTGTAGGTGATTTTACCTGTGGTGTATCGCTAAACGCTTCCTCAACACTAACACTATCATACCCCAGTGCACAAGCTAAACGTTTACATACTCTCTTAAAATCATGTATGTCTACATTCTCATTAACATCTAACTCTACTTTTTGAATTTCTTTAGAATATGTACCGCGGGTGTATATTAGTTTATCCATATAGAATAATATACGAAAAAAAAATAAAGAATCAAACTTATTTTACCTTTATTTTCCTGGTAAGTTTTCTTATTTGAACCTCTAAAGGTTTTTTATCTTTCTTAAATTTAGCTTTAGCTAGCTTCTTTTTAAGACTGTAGATAGTGGAGGCAGTATCACGTCGTTGAGTTTCACGCTCGCGCTTTGTCAATCTCTTAACATTACTACTTTTATCAATTACTGTAACGGGTAAGGTACCTCTAAGAGCAGGTTGCTCTTTTCCTTTATAATATACTGCACCATCCTTATCTACAAACTGAGACATCCATTGCCAACCTTTTGGTCGACCGGTAGGAGTATATCTTGCTGTAAATGTAGGTGGTTCTGTAACTTTATTAACACATTTATGGCAGAGAGTAGCTGTAGTGTTTTGGTTAACTTCACCCCACTCATTACATAATCTACCTTTCCACCACCTACCACCTTCAATACTGTTCTGGCAGATCATATAATACTTACCACTATCTGTATAACTTTTGTAAACTACTTTATTCTTGTTGGCCATATAATTAAATATACGAAAAAAAAATAAGTTAACCAACTATCCACTATAACCATATCCTTTACCTCCAGATTTATGTCTTTTTACTACACGTTTACGCCGTCTTTTATCATTATCACTGTAGGATTTATCTACCACACTACCATGATATAGCTCATGTTCATCTGATTTAGCTGCTGGGTTATCTTCAGATACCTCTATTGAATCCTCTGCCTCTAGTACCTCTATTACTGTATCTAACCCTCTTGCTAATCTCTGACCATCGTGAATATCTTCAAGATTATCCATAACTACATCTTGTCCTTCGAGTTGAATTGAGGATGTTATGGGGGAAACTTTTGACGCTACTGGATATGGTTTATTGAATTCTAATCCTCCTGGAACAGATAGTACAACTTCACTCTTTACATCTTCTGGTCTCTTTAGGTGAGCAAATGCCATATTAGAAGCTATAACTAAAGCAATAGCTAGTGGATCAAATACAAATATAATAAGTAATAGGAACCAGTTCACTACTTTATTCATCGGGTAACCGGTGGTTTCTGCTAAATATTTTAATGGACCTAACTCGCTCTCCGCTTCATTGGATATCTCCTTATCTAGCAATTTCATATCAGTGGTATTAATAGAATCCATAACAGCTTCTATTTTAAGATTAATGTTATCTCTGCTCGTGGTAGCGATTAATAACTCACCCTGTAAAGCTCTACGTGCTGAGGAAGATGATGTCGTGATTAGCGTACCAGACTCTCTATCTACATATTGTACTTGAGCTGGATTAGAAAGTGCAAGCCTTAAATCAGATATGGATTTAGCTAAACCTTGCTTCTCTAATTTAAGATCTTGTTTTTGCTCCTCAAACCTAATCTGTTTTTGGTTAAGTATTAAAAGTGATTTATCCAATAGTTCTGATTGAGTAGCAGTTGTTTGATACGCTCCTGATAGAAATCCATATATACCACCTGAGGTTATTACCATTAAAATAAAACAGGCTATTATAAGGTACGTTCTTAGGAATTTATTTATAGTATCCCAGTACTGATATAGTAATGATGCTACAATTAGCTTAGCAAATTCTAGTGAACCAGCCATAATCATAACCTGAAAACTAGCTCCTGCAAATAGCTTACTTAAACCGTATACAGAGTAAAATGCTGCACTCCCAGATACTGCTAGCGCACTTATCGCGATAAGAAAAGGGAACAACCGCTTTTGCACTCTAGTCCTCTAGATCCGCAAAGTTGTTTATATCACTTGTTATACGCTTTAATTTAGCAATCATATTTACTGCTTCCACCATACTAATAGCATTTGCTCGCAACCCTCGCTCTAATGTTTCTAGTAAATTAGTAATTGCCTCAGCTCTCGTTTGTACTTGTTCTTTGTATTTCATGTTTTTCTCTCCTTATTATAAATATATATATCTTATATAAGTATATTATTATATTTAATTATTATTATTATATTTAATTATTATTA